>Ga0209130_1000132_pt1 | contig 119765 bp, 118 predicted proteins | sample AraplaMF_Cvi_mLB_FD_184264 | JGI IMG/M metagenome (GOLD analysis project Ga0209130, IMG submission 184264) | Arabidopsis root microbial communities from the University of North Carolina, USA - plate scrape MF_Cvi_mLB (SPAdes) (version 2) | ecosystem: Host-associated > Plants > Roots >... | reverse complement strand
GTATGCCAGGTCGCACGCGGAAAGCTGCCCCGCTGACGCTCGAGATCGGCGAACACGCGGTACCGGCCTTCCTGATGTAGACCGTCCAGTTCGCCCTTAAAAAATGCTTCGAAATCCATCATCTGCTCCAGAACCATGCGACCGTTTTTCATGATTGCCGGTCTGCACGTCAACCCCTCCGCATTGCTTTCACGCCCCGCTGCGGCAAATGGCCCATAATTTTGAACAATTCCAGACAAGAATAGCCAATCACCGAGAATTGACAACCGAGCCATGTCCAGAACGCAGGAAACCGGAAGAACGGACAGGCCCGTCCTCCCGGCTTTCTATGAGAGATTTATGCCGCGGCCACAGCGCGCTTGGCCATGACCTTGATCAAATTGGCGCGGTATTCGGCCGTGGCATGCAGGTCAGACATCAGCGCCGACGAATCAACGACTGCATTGGCGAGCGCATCCGGCGACCAGTTCGCCGCAAGCGCCTGCTCCATGCCGGCATGACGGAACACGCCATCTGAACCCGCACCGGTGACCGCCACCCGGACACCACCCGTCCCCTGCGTGACGAAAACACCGGTCATGGCGTAGCGCGAGGCCGGATTGGGGAATTTGGCGTAGCCGGCCTTTTCCGGCGCCTCGAAGGTGATGGCGGTGATCAACTCACCGTCTTCGAGCGCCGTCTCGAACAGGCCGGTGAAGAAATCATCGGCCGCGATCTGCCGCTTGTCGGTGACGATGGTAGCCCCCAAACCCAGCATGGCCGAAGGATAGTCCGCCGCCGGGTCGTTGTTGGCGACCGAGCCGCCGATCGTGCCCATATTGCGGACATGCGGGTCGCCGATCATGCCGGCAAGATCCGAGAGCGCCGGACAGACGGAGCGGATCGCCGCCGAGGAGGCGACCTCCGCATGCGTCGTCGCAGCCCCGATCGTCACTCTGCGGCCGTCGACGCGGATACCCTTCAACGTCGGGATATGCCGGAGATCGACAAGATCGCTCGGCGAGGCCAGACGCTGCTTCATGGTGGCGATTAGCGTCATTCCACCTGAAACATATTTGCCCTCCGGCGCATCAGACAGAAGCTTGACGGCTTCGTCAACCGAGGAGGCACGGTGATAGTTGGTTGCATACATGGTCTTCTCCTCCTCTTGTCTCAGGCCACGGCCCGCGCCGCTTCCCACACCTTCAGCGGTGTGGCCGGCATGGTCAGGGTATTATTGCCGATCGCATCGGTGATGGCGTTAATCAGCGCCGGCGGCGAGCCGATGGCGCCCGCCTCGCCGCACCCCTTGACCCCCAGCGGATTGCCGGGGCAAGGCGTGTTTTGATGCGACAGATTGAAGGACGGCAGGTCGTCGGCGCGCGGCATGGCGTAATCCATGAAGCTCGCCGTCAGCAATTGGCCGCTGGCATCGTAGTGCACCCCCTCGAGCAGCGCCTGGCCGACCCCCTGCGCGATGCCGCCATGCACCTGACCTTCGACAATCATCGGATTGATGATATTGCCGAAATCGTCGGCCGCGACGAACTGGATGATCTCGGTCTTACCCGTCTCCGGATCGACCTCGACTTCGCAGATGTAGCAGCCGGCCGGGAAGGTGAAGTTGGACGGATCGTAGAAGGCGGTTTCCTTCAGGCCTGGCTCCATGCCGGAGGGCAGGTTATGCGCCGTATAGGCCGCCAGCGCCACCTGGAACCAGGGCAGCGACTTATCGGTACCAGCGACTTTCACCTCGCCGTTCTCGATGACGATATCGCTTTCATCGGCTTCCATCAGATGCGCGGCGACTTTCTTCGCCTTGGCCTCGACCTTGTCTAGCGCCTTCACCACGGCGGACATGCCGACGGCGCCGGAACGGGAACCATAAGTACCCATGCCCATCTGCACCTTGTCGGTGTCGCCATGAACGATCGACACACTGTCGATCGGCACGCCGAACCGGTCGGCGACGAGCTGCGCGAACGTCGTCTCATGACCCTGGCCGTGGCTGTGCGAACCGGTGAGCACTTCGACGGTACCGACGGCATTCACCCGCACTTCCGCCGATTCCCAGAGGCCGACACCGGCGCCGAGCGATCCGACCGCCTGAGACGGCGCAAGGCCGCAGGCCTCGATATAACAGCTCATGCCGATGCCACGCTTCATGCCGCGGGCTTCTGCCGCCGCCCTGCGGGCCGAAAACCCGTTCCAGTCGGCCTGCTGCATGGCAGCATCCAGCGATGCCTCGTAGTTGCCTGCGTCATAATTCATGATGACAGGCGTCTGATGGGGGAAGGAGCGAATGAAGTTGGTTCGCCTAAGTTCCGCCGGTGAAACGCCGAGCTCGCGTGCCGCCGTTTCTATCGTACGTTCCAGAAGATAGGTCGCTTCCGGACGCCCGGCGCCGCGATAGGCGTCGACCGGCACCGTATTGGTATAGACGGTGCGGACATTGGCGTGGATCGATGGGATCGCATACTGGCCGGACAGCAATGTCGCATAGAGATAGGTCGGCACGCATGACGAGAAGAGCGACATGTAAGCGCCGAGATTGGCGATGGTATCGACCTTGAGCGCCGTGATGCGGTTCTGGGCATCGAAGGCCATCTTCACCTTCGAGACATGGTCGCGGCCATGGGCGTCGGTCAGGAATGCCTCGGTACGGTCGGCTGTCCACTTGACCGGCACACCGGTCTTCTTCGAGGCCCAAAGGCAGACGACCTCTTCCGGATAAATGTAGATCTTGGAGCCGAAGCCGCCGCCGACATCGGGGGCGATGACGCGTAGCTTGTTTTCCGGCGCGACATTATAGAAGGCGCTCATCACCAGCCGCGCCAGATGCGGGTTCTGGCTGGTGGTGTAGCAGGTGTAGTGTTCGTCCCCGGCATCATATATGCCGAGGGTCGCCCGCGGCTCCATGGCATTCGGCGACAGCCGGTTGTTATGGATTTCGACCTCCGTCACATGGGCGGCCTCTCCGATTGCCTTGTCGGTCGCAGCTGCGTCGCCGAGCTCCCAGTCGAAGATCAGATTATTTTCCGCTTCCGGATGAAGCTGTGGCGCACCGGGCTTCAACGCCGCGACCGCCTCGACAACAGCCGGAAGCTCTTCGTAATCCACCGCCACGGCTTCGGCGGCATCGCGGGCCTCCCCAAGTGAATCGGCAACGACGATCGCCACGGCATCGCCCACATACCGCGCCGTCTCGACAGCCAACGGCCGCCAGGCGCCCATTTTCATCGGTGAACCATCCTTGGAATGGATCATCCAGCCGCAGATCAGATTGCCGATGCCGTCGGCAAGCAATTGCTTACCGTCCAGCACGCCAATCACGCCCGGCATGGCGAGTGCCGCCGACGCGTCGATCCCGGTGATCTTCGCATGCGCATGCGGGCTGCGGACGAAATAGGCATATTTCATGCCCGGCACGACCATATCGTCGGTGTAGCGCCCCTTGCCCGTCAGAAATCGTTTGTCTTCCTTGCGCGCAACGCGCGCGCCAATGCCTTCAACGCCCATGACATCCTCCCATTGGGGTTCCGGGCCCGGCAATCCGCCAAGATAACAGTCGTTGGCGTTCGCCAGACAATCTCGGTGAAATCTTATTCAGCCGCCTGTTTAGCGGCGTGCATCTCAGCATTGGCAGAAAGAACTGCCTTGACGATATTATGGTAGCCGGTGCAGCGACAGATATTGCCGTCGAGCTCGGCCCGGACCGTCTTTTCGTCCAGCGCACCCCCGTGGCGACTGATCATGTCGACCGCCGTCATCACCATGCCGGGCGTGCAGAAGCCGCATTGCAGGCCGTGATGCTCCTTGAAAGCAGCCTGAACGGGATGCAATTCGCCATTGGCAGCGAGACCCTCGATGGTTGTAATATTTGAGCCGGACGCTTGCACGGCAAGGAGCGAACAGCTCTTGATCGATTTGCCATCCATGTGAATCACACAGGCGCCGCACTGGTTGGTGTCACAGCCGACATGGGTACCCGTCAGGCCAAGTTTTTCCCTGATAAAATGGACGAGCAGAGTGCGATCCTCGCACTCGCCGCTGACCGTCCGGCCGTTCACCGTCAAAGTCACTCTCGACATATTTTCCTCCTCGCCTCTCCTCCAGAGGCAACAGCCATCATTTGACTTTTTTGAAGTGCGATCAACCTCTACTTTAGGAAGGACGTGGATTTTTCTCTCCGCCTCGTTCCTTTTGTTTACCGAATGTAGATGCGGCTAGTTTAGCACCAAAAAAACCGCAAGTGCCCAATGGACAAACATATTTTGCACGATATTTCTTCGTAGCTGCAGGACTGCAAGGACAGCCCATCGTGGTGGAGCTGGAAAAATTGGGACGGCGTTTGCCGGGGTACCGGCTTAACTAACGTTGGAGAGAGTAAATGAAGAAAGCTCTTATGCTCGCATTGGTCGGCTTGTCTATCGCAAGCTGCACCCCGACTGAACAAGGCGCCGGCATCGGCGCTGCGTCCGGCGCCATCATCGGCGGCGCCGTCACCGGCAATGTCCGTGGTGCAGCCGTCGGCGCCGCGATTGGCGGTGTTTCGGGCGCGGTGATCGGCAGCGTGGCCGAACAGCCCGGCCAGTGCTACTACCGTGACCGCTATGGCCGTCGCTACATCGACGATTGCCCGCGCGGTGGTTATCGCCGCAGCAGCTATTACGGCGGCGGCTACTGATCGATCGCCGATTGAGATATGGAAGTCCCGGGCAGAAGTCCGGGACTTTTTGATTCCGGTCCTTACCTCCTCATCTGTGAGGAGTTGCAAATATGCCGCAACCGGCGAAAATGACGTCAGTTTCAACGCTGGATCGAAAGCCGCGATTGCGAAAACGACGACCATCACCCCTTCTGCATAAATTGCTGAAGTGCCCTAAGTCCCGGATGAAAATCTGGGATTTTTCATTTCGGAAGCGGTCCTTTGCAGGTTTTTGACTCTAAAGTGGTACACGCGGGACGCTTTTGCCTCTATGGTGGCCGCGCGTTAACCCGGGGGAAACGCCAAACTGAGAAAGTTCTTATATAACCGTAAAGCGGCGCATGCATAAACGAACGGGCCCGAGGAAGAGTATTGCGTATCGGCGAGCAGGCACCGTAATGGCGGTCGCGGCAACGCTTGCGTTCGGCCCGCTCTATGCTGGAAACGCACTCGCTTTCAAGCTGTTCGGTATGACGCTCTGGGGCGAAGACGAGACGGCAGATCAGGTTTCGGATCCCGTTCACTACACCGTCGATTTCAAGACGGGCAATCTCGATAAGGATCTCAAAGAGGCTCTGACCGAAAGCTCGATGCTGGTCTCCGACAATAAGAAGCCCGTCTCCGGTGATCTCGGCGTCGTCATCAAGGCGCGCGATGATCGCGAACGGCTGATCGCCACCCTCTATGAAAAAGCCCGCTATGGCGGCGTGGTCACCATCACGGTCAATGGCACCAACATTGACGCGCTGCCACCGAACCCCAGCTTCAGCCGTTCGAAACCTGTGGCCGTGACCATCAGCGTCGACCCTGGCCCTGTCTTCAAACTTGGCAAGATCAGCCTGCGTGGGGATGCAAGCAGACTGGATGCCGCTCAATACGGGCTTGTGACCGGCGGCGATGCCGGCTCACTGACTATCCTGAAAGCTGGAGACAAGATCGTCGCCGACTTCAAGAACGAGGGGCATCCGCTCGCCAAGCTGACCAAGCGCGATGTCGTTGCCGACCATGAAACGAATGAGGTCGATGTGACGCTGACGGTAGACAGCGGACCGTTGGCGCCCTTCGGCAATGTCGGCGTCACCGGTCAGAAGTCGGTCGATCCGGATTTCATCAAGCGCTATGCCCGCATCAACGAGGGCAAGCCCTATTCACCGGACGAACTGAAGAAAGCCTCTGACCGCCTGCGCAAGCTTGGCGTCTTTTCCAGCGTCACCATCCGCGAAGCCGACAAGCTGGCGCCGGACGGCAGCATTCCCATGACCATCGAAGTATCGGAAGGCAAGCAGCGCTATTTCGGTTTCGGCGCGCAATATTCCACCATCGACGGTTTCGGTCTACAGGGCTATTGGGGCCATCGCAACCTGACCGGCCGGGCGGACTCGCTGCGCATCGAAGGATCGGTCGCCCGTCTCGGCGAAACGACCGATGTCGGCCAGCTCGACTATAGCGCCGGCATTACCTATGTCCGACCCGCCACCCTCTATCCTTCAGCAACCTTCACCACCGGCCTGAAGATGCAAAGCCTGCATCCGGATGCCTACGATGCCGATACCGTCACTGCGAGCGCCGGCCTTGCCTACGAGCTGTCCGATCAGGATACCGTCTCGGGCGGCGGCGAATTGACCTATGAGCAAGACAGCACCGACGCCTATGGCGATCAAAACTATCTGACGCTGGCGATCCCGCTCGAATATATCAGGGACACGCGCGACAACAAACTGGACCCGACCGAGGGCTACCGCGCATCGATCAGCGCCAAGCCAAGTTATGAAGCATTGGGCAGCTCGGTGTTCAGTTCCTTCGAAGGTTCGATTTCCGGCTATCAGGGCGTCGGCGCCGATAATAATGTCGTCTTCGCCGGCAAGCTTTCTCTCGGCTCGCTGATCGGCGCCAACAGTATCGCGGATATTCCGGCGACCCGGCGTTTCTATGCCGGCGGCGGCGGGTCGGTGCGCGGCTACGCCTATCAGGAAATCACGCCCTACGACTCCAACGGCAACGCACTCGGCGGCCGCTCCTATGCCACCGCCTCTCTTGAAGCCCGCGTCAAGATCACCGATACGATCGGCATCGTGCCTTTCGTCGACTTGGGCAGTGTCACCGGCAGCACTTTTCCTGACTTTTCCGATGTTCGCATTGGCGCGGGCGTCGGTGTGCGCTACGCTACACCCTTCGGCCCCATCAGGCTCGACGTTGCCGTCCCACTCAACAAATATCCAAACGGCACGGCATACGGTATCTATGCCGGCATCGGCCAAGCCTTCTGACAAGCCGTACAGTCGGAGACGGTTCAGCACGCGGTTACAAAATTGAGGTTACTGTCGCTCTCATGAGCACGTTGATTCGAATTCTCGGGAGATTGGTACGCCTCATCGCCTATGCGGTTGTGGCAATCCTCGCGCTTGCGATCGCCGTCGTGCTCATTGTCGGCTTCGTGCCCGCAGCGACCGGTTATGCCGTCAACCAGGTGGCGAGGCTCGTCTCGACGCCCGACCACACCATCACAATTACCCAGCCGTCGGGGCTCCTGACCGGCAGCCTTAGGGTCGGCTCGATCGCGGTTGCCGACACTAAGGGCACTTTCGCCAAGGTTCAGAACCTTGCCATCGACTGGTCGCCGACCTCGCTGCTGACGGGCACTTTCCATGCCGACCGCGTTGCCGCCAGCGCCGTGGATTTTCAACGCTTGCCGGTCACGACCGCGAAGGCGGCGCCGGAGCCGCAAGCAACTACGAACGAAAGCAAAGGCTTCTCGCTGCCCATCGCCGTCGATATCGCAGCCATTGCATTGCCCGATCTCCGCATCGGGCAAGCTGTGGCCGGCCAGGATTTCGCGCTTACCGCCAACGGCAGCGTCAAGGCGGACAGCAACAGCATCGACCTCATCCTTAATGCCAATCGCCAGGATGTCCCCGACGCCAAGCTCTCCACCGACATTGCGTTCGCACCGGCAGAAAACCGGCTGAACCTCAAGGCCGAGATCGCCGAACCTCGTGATGGTATGCTCGCCGGGATGCTGCATCTGCCGGGCGGTCCGGCGATCAATATCAACCTCTCCGGCGAGGGCCCGTTGTCGAACTGGGCCGGCAAGCTGCAGGCCGCACTCGACGGCAAGCCGACGGTGTCGATAGATGGCCATCACGCCATTTCCGCCGACGGGCTGCACCATATCGACGTGAAGGGCGGCGGCGACGTCGATTCACTGCTGCCGCCGACCTTCCGCCCGCTCTTCGCCGGCCAGACGACGATTGACCTTTCCGCCACTTTCGATGGCAAGGGCAAGATCGATATCCAGACCGGCAATCTCGCAACCGGCAGCGTTGTCATCGCCGCCTCTGGCACGCTTGATCCCTCAGGCAATAACAGCCTCAACGCCAACTTGCTCGGCACATCGGGGCCAGTCGATTTCCGCTGGCCGATGGAAGACGGCGAGGTACGGGCAATGATTTCGCGTGTCGATGTCGCGCTGACGGGCGCTGCGCAGTCCGTGAAGATCGACGCCAAGGCCTCGCTCGAAAGCGCCAGCACGCCGCAAGGCCAGATCGGCCAGGTGAACCTCAGTGCCAAGAGCGACGCCTTCAACCTGACCAATGAGTCCGGCCCCCTGCAGCTTCGCCTCGTTATCGGCCAGACCGCTTTCATCAGCCCCGATCTCAACCGCCTGATCCGTGCGCCGATCGCGCTGACGGCGCCGCTGCAGCTTTCGCCGGACACGATTGGCTTCAACAACACGACGCTGGAAAGCGCCAGCATCGGCGGCACAGTCAACGGCAAATATACGCTGTCGTCGAAGTCGCTGACCGGCAACTTCAAGATCTTCGCGCTGCCTGCCGTGCTGCCGGACGGCGTGTCGGACAAGTTCGAGGGAACGATTTCGCTCGAGGGTCAGGTTGCCGGTACCGTGCCGACGAAAATGAACCTCTCCAACCTGGCCCTGAAATCCAACATTGGCGAGATAAACGGCAATGCCGCGCTCGATGGCCAAACACTGACATCCGACATCACTGGCAAACTGCTCGATCTCTCCAAGCTTGTCCCGAATGCCGAGGGGCAGGCGGATATCGGCGTCAAGGCAAAGGGTCCGCTGACAGCGCTCGGCATCGAAGCGACGGTAAAGGCCGTCAACGTCAAGCTCGCCGGCCGCCTGCTGGACACGCTCGACGTTGCTCTGACCGGAACAGCGGATCCGAATGCGCCGCAGGCGAACGTGCAGGCAAATGGCGCAATCGACGGTAAACCGATCAGCATTACCGCCAATGCCACCTCCCAGAGCAGCCGTACCAGCATCCCTAAGCTCGCCGTCGAAGTCGGCCCCAACAAGCTACAGGGCAGGCTGGAGCTTTCGCCGAGTTTCGAACCATCAGGCACGTTGAACTTCGATCTTCCCGACCTCAGCCTGCTTGCCGCCCTGGCCGGCCAGAAAGCTGACGGCGATCTCAAGGGCTCGGTCGATCTCTCCAACGCCAATGGCAAGATCGGTCTGAAGGTCAACGCCAGCGGCAGCGGCATCCGCCGTGACGATCTCTCGATCAACAAGCCGGCCATCGCGCTGACCGTCGACGACCTCAAGGCCTTTTCCGCCAATGGCAGCATCCGCGCCGATGCCATTGCTTCCGGCGCCAACCGTATTGCCAATCTCGGGCTGACCTTCACGCAGCAGGGCAGCCGTACGGTTTTCGATCTCAAGTCGAACTATGACAACGCTCCGCTGACTGCCAATGGTAATGTCGAGACCGGCGGTGGCCAGACGGTCGTCAGCCTCGACAATTTCGCCGCCGCGCCGCGCACTATCCCGGTCAAACTGGCGTCGCCGACCAAGATCTCCATCAAGGATGGCACGGCATCGTTGAACGGCCTTACCATCCAGACCGGCGGCGGTTCTGTGATAGTCAACGGCACGGCTGGACAAGCGCTGAACATCACCGCGCAGATCGCCAACTTGCCCGCCAGCCTCGCCAATGTCTTCGTGCCGACTCTTGCGGCAGAAGGGGTGATCTCCGGTACGGTGACCGTGACCGGCAAGCCGGCTGCACCCGTCGTCGGCTTTCAGACCAATTGGTCAGGGGCGGCGACCAGCCAGACGAAATCGGCCGGGCTCGGCCCGCTCGGCATCAGGGCGAACGGCCAGTTCGCCAACAATACGGTCACCATCGACACCAGCCTCACCGGCCAGAATGGCTTGGCGCTCAACGGCGGCGGCACAGTTGCCGTCGCAGGCAGCAACGCCCTGGCGATGAAGTTCTCCGGCACTCTGCCCTTCGATGCGATGGCCGGACAGCTCGCCGCTCAGGGCCTCAGCATGACGGGCGCGGCGAGGATCGACATACAGATCGCCGGCACGACAGCAGCACCTTCCGTGAGAGGCACGATCTCCACCGACGGCGCCAAGCTCGTCGATGTCCGCCGCAACCTCACCCTTAACGGCCTGGCCGTCACTGTCACCCTCGACGGCAGGCAAGCGGTGATCTCGCGGCTCAACGGCAATCTCGCCAGCGGCGGTAGCGTATCGGCAAGCGGCACGATCGGTATCGCTCCGGGTAGTGGCTTTCCCGCCGATATCCAGTTGAGATTCAATAACGCCACCTATGTCGACGGCACGCTGGTGACCGCAACCATCAACGGCACAATCGGAATCAAAGGGCCGCTTTTGACCGCGCCGGTGCTCACAGGCAGTCTGAAGCTCAACAGAGCGTCCATCACAGTGCCGGAAAAACTGCCGGCCTCGCTCTCCGAGATCAACATCAGACACAGGAACGCACCTGCCGCCGTCAGCGCCCAGTTCAGGGACCAGAAGTCACAAGGCCCGAGAGATAAGTCCACCACCCTCGGCATCGACCTCCAACTCGACGCGCCTTCGCAGATCTTCGTCCGCGGCCGCGGCATCGACGCGGAACTCGGCGGCAGCATCACCATTCGCGGCACGGCGGCGAACCCCATCGTCTCCGGCGGTTTCACCATGAGGCGCGGGCGCCTGACCATCCTCAGCCGTCGCCTGGATTTCACCAATACCAGCAAGATCACTTTCGGCGGCGACCTGACGCCTGCCCTCGACATGGAAGCTACGTCGACCGTGAGCTCCACCACCATCACTGTCGACGTCACCGGTTTGGCCACCGACCCGCAGATCAGTTTCTCCTCCTCGCCTGCCCTGCCTCAGGACGAGGTTCTGGCACAACTGATCTTCGGACAATCGATGTCGAAGCTTTCAGCCCTGCAGATCGCCCAGCTCGCCGATGCTGCAAGCCAGCTCGCCGGCGGCCACTCAACCTCGTTGTTCGAGGGCCTGCGCAGCCATCTCGGTGTCGACGATCTCGACATAACGACAGACGCAAAGGGTCAGGCGCAGGTGGGCGCCGGCAAATATCTGAACAAGCGCACCTATATCGAGCTGCAGCAGGGCGCCGCCAACAACACCAAGGCGATCATCAATCTCGACGTCGGGCGCGGAGTGAAGCTGCGGGGAGCGGCCGGCTCGAATGGCGCGGGCGAAGCCGGCATCGTCTATGAGCGTGAGTATTGAGGCCTTCTTCGCCCCACCGGGAGACGGAGAAACGACCTAAAATCCCATCTTGCTCGTCTTCAGCAAAATATTAGACTCCGTCGTGTTGATGCCGTTGATCAGCCGGATGCGGCGCAGCGTTTCGTCGAAGGAGGCGAGGTCGCGGTCTTCCAGTTCAGCGATGAAATCCCATTTGCCGTTGGTGCTGTGCAACGCCCTTACCTGCGGCAGGCCGCGAAGCTGGTCGGCGACCTTGTCCGCCATCTTGCCGAGCACCTCGATCATGATGATGGCGCGCACGCCGGCGGCGCGGGTTTCATGGCCGGTTCTGATGGTGAAGGCGGTGATGGTGCCGCTATCGACCAGCCGTTCGATGCGCGCGGTCACGGTGGCGCGTGAGGCGCCGGTCGCTGCCGCCAGCGATGAGACGGAGGTACGGGCATTGTGGCGCAGCGCGCTCAGGAGGTCGCGATCGAGGTCATCCATGGTCTTGTCATTCTGCTAAATAGCACTATTCAATTTGTCGAAGACTACTCGATTTTCGACAATTTTCCATCTTTTTGCTGTCATCTCCCTCACTGATAATCGAGATCGACAGCCCCTAACTCTCTGGAGCGCCGCCGATGAACGTAGAATCCACATCCATCACACTGATCGGCGTTCCGCTTGAGGAAGGCTCCGGCCGCCGCGGCGCCGGCATGGGCCCAACAGCCCTGCGCATTGCCGGCATCGAGACGATGCTGACGGAGCTCAACCACCGCGTCACCGACGCCGGCGACCTGCGTCCGGCCCCGGCCGCCGATCTGCCGGACCATCCGAAAGCGCATAATCTGAAGATCGTCGGCGCCTTCACCCGCGCTCTGGAAGCCAAGGTCTACGAAGTTGCCTCGTCCGGCGGTTTCCCGCTGATCCTCGGCGGCGATCACAGCCTCTCCATGGGCAGCGTCTCCGGCATGGCGCGCTATGCGGCTAGGGTTGGCCGGCCACTGTTCGTGCTTTGGCTGGACGCGCATTCGGACTTCAATTCCCCGGCCACATCGCCCTCGGGCAATATTCATGGCATGCCCGTCGCCTTCTTCTGCGGCGAAGCGGAAATCGCAGATATCCTGCCGGCCAGCCGGCCACTGGTCGATCCGAAGAAGGTTTTCCAGGTTGGCATACGCTCCGTCGATCCGCACGAGCGCCAGGAAATCCGTGAGCACGGCGTCAACGTCTTCGACATGCGCTCGCTCGACGAACAAGGTGTGGCGGCGATCATGCGCCGGGTGCTCGACACGATCAGCGCCGCTAACGGCCTGCTGCATGTCAGTTTCGATGTCGATTTTCTCGATCCGGATATAGCGCCGGGTGTCGGAACGACCGTACCGGGCGGCGCGACCTTCCGCGAGGCCCATCTCATCATGGAAATGCTGTCCGACAGCGGCCTCGTTTCATCGCTCGATCTGGTCGAACTCAATCCGTTCCTCGACGATCGCGGCAAGAGCGCCCGCGTCCTGGTGGAAATGGCGGCAAGCCTGTTCGGGCGGCGCATTTTTGATCGCCCGACAAGGGCGGCCTAGGTTTTCAATCTGGCATGATCTTACCCAAAGCCATCTACACTTTGGGGAGTATTTACTCCGCGGGAGACTACCATGAGCGCATCTGCCGATCTTATCGCCACCGAACAGCGCCTCGGCGCCCACAATTACAAGCCGCTCGATGTCGTGCTGAACCGCGGCGAAGGCGTCTACGTCTGGGATACGGACGGCAAGCGCTACCTCGATTGCCTGTCGGCCTATTCGGCGGTCAACCAGGGTCACTGCCATCCGAAGATCCGCGAAGCGATGATCGAGCAGGCCGGAAAGCTGACGCTCACCTCCCGCGCTTTCCGCAACGACCAGCTCGCCTATCTCTATGAAGAGCTGGCGGCGCTGACCGGTTCGCACAAGATCCTGCCGATGAACTCCGGCGCAGAGGCCGTCGAAACCGCGATCAAGGCCGTGCGCAAATGGGGCTATGAGGTGAAAGGCGTTCCGGAAAACCAGGCGGAGATCATCGTCTTCTCGAACAATTTCCATGGTCGGACACTCAGCATCATCAGCTTTTCGACCGATCCGGATGCCCGCACCGGCTTCGGCCCATATACGCCAGGCTTCCGCACTGTTCCCTTCGGCGATGTCGATGCCTTTGCTGCCGCAATCAACGGAAATACCGTTGCCGCGCTGATCGAGCCGATCCAGGGCGAGGCCGGCGTCATCATTCCCGCGCCCGGCTACTTCACCCGCGTGCGCGAACTCTGCACCGTCAACAACGTCACCCTCATCCTCGATGAGATCCAGACCGGCCTCGGCCGCACCGGCAAGCTGCTCGCCGAAGAGCACGAGGGCATCGAGGCCGACGTGACGCTGATCGGCAAGGCTCTGTCGGGCGGCTTCTATCCGGTTTCCGCGGTGCTTTCCAATTCTGAAGTGCTCGGCGTCTTGAAGCCCGGCCAGCATGGCTCCACCTTCGGCGGCAATCCACTCGCCTGCGCCGTCGCTCGCGCCGCACTGCGCGTCCTGACCGAGGAAGGCATGATCGAGAACGCCGCTGTCATGGGCGATTATTTCCTTGAAGGCCTGCGCTCGATCCGCTCGAACATCGTCAAGGAGGTGCGCGGCCGCGGGCTGATGATGGCGGTGGAACTGGTGCCGGAGGCCGGCGGCGCGCGGCAATATTGCTACCAGCTCAAGGATCTCGGCCTGCTCGCCAAGGACACGCACGATCACACGATCCGTCTTGCGCCGCCATTGGTCATCACCCGCGATCAGGTCGATTGGGCGCTGGAACAGATCGACAAGGTACTGGCTAAATAAGCCAAACCTTTGGAAGTGGCCAAAGTATATCCTGTCGAAATCTCTTCTACAGGTTTAGGTTTGAGCAACATTCTTGCGTTATCGTCGTGATAACGCGTCAGTTTTGGCGCCGTGCTCCAATGGGAAGAATGTTCATGGCCACGATCAATTCCACCAGCTTCAGCGGCGACACTTTGGAGATCATTGCCTTCCGGCTTCATGATCAGGAGTTCTGCGTCAAGACCACCACGATCCGCGAAATTCGCGGCTGGGCGCCGTCCACGCCGATCCCGCATGCGCCGGCCGATGTCATCGGCGTCATGAACCTGCGCGGCTCAGTCATCCCAATCATCGACCTCGCCTACAAGCTTGGCATGAAGAGCACGGTCGCCAATGAACGCAGCGCCATCGTCGTCGCCGAAGTCCACAACATGGTCATCGGCATGCTGGTCGACCGCGTCTCCGATATCCTGACGATTTCCTCCAGCCAGGTCCAGCCAGTCCCCGAAGTCACTGCCTCCTTCGATCGCGCCTATTGCGAAGGCATCATCGCCACCGAAAGCGGCATGATCTGCTTCCTGAACCTCGCCAAGATGTTCAAGGAAAGCGAAGCGGAAGAACTCGCCGCCTAAGCGCCTGTTTTTCATTCCACCCTCCATAAATAAAACCGCCCGGTTTTCCAGGGCGGTTTTCTTCATGCAAGCAGCGTGCCGGGTTCAGCCGAATAGCGCATATTGATCCTCACCCAGACACCCCAGAGCAGCGGAATGCCGACGATTGCCCAGGCGATCAACGCATTGGCGATCAGACCCAGCGCCAACATTAAGGCCGGATCAGTCTTGTTTGACCGGCTCCGGTCTATGGATCAAGGGGGCTGCCTCCAGCACCAGAGGATTCAACCCACTGTCTCCCTGATCGATCATCTCGAAAAGCTGCCGCCGCATGCGCGGTTCCCAGAACTTATTGATATGCGTCGCAACGCCCTGCACCGCTTCGTTGGCCGGCTGCGTCTTGAAGAAGGTGGCGATCTGGTTCGCCATATAGACGAGCTTGGTCGCGGTTTTGCCATGAGGTGTGTCGTCAGGCGACATCGGCGATGCTCCCCGGGATAATGCGCTGCGGGTGGGTGAAAATCTCGAAATCGTCGCCGCGCACCAGTGCCACCAACGTCATGCCCGCCTCCTCGGCCGTACGGATAGCAAGTGCCGTCGGCGCGGAAATGGCGACGAGGACGGAGCTGCCCAATATCGCCGCCTTCTGCACCATCTCGACGGACAGCCGGCTGGTGACGGCAACAACGCCCTCAGAGCCCTTATGGCCGGAACAGATGACGGCGCCGCAGAGCTTGTCCAGCGCATTGTGCCGCCCGACATCTTCGCGCACCGCGATCAATCCCTCGGCCGGGATATAAAAGCCCGCCCCATGCACGGCGCGGGTCTCGCGGTTCAACAACTGCGCGTCGCTCAAAAGAGCGACTGCCTTGACGATATCTCCATGCGAGACCGTCAGCGAGACCGCTGAAACATCCGGCACCTTGCGCACCGCCTGTTCGATCGATTCGATGCCGCAGAGCCCACAGCCGACCGGTCCGGCCATATGCCGCCGCCGGACGCGCAGTGCATCGGCCGCGTCATCGACCAGGGTGATCTGCACGTCAATCCCCTGCTCGTCTTCAACCGGCTCGACCGCGGCAATCTGATCGATATTGCTGATGACGCCCTCGGTCAGACTGAATCCAACCGCAAAATCCTCAATGTCGGCCGGCGTTCCCATCATCACCGCATGCGAGGAGCCGCCATAGGAAAAAGCGATCGGCACCTCTTCCGGCACGATGCGCGATCCGGAGCGAACAACGCCGTTGCGACGCACAGTCTCGGGGGCGGTGGTGGTGGGAGGGAAACGGGTCATAGGCTGACGGGGCGTGTAGTACCCCCCTCTGTCGCTCTCGATCTCACTCCGCCGCCTCCAACTTCCCAGCAATCCGGCGAGACTGTCGCGCCTGTTCGTCGTAGTCGATCTGCCATTGCGACGGACCGTTGGAGGGCGAGACCTGTACGGCCGTCACCTTGTATTCCGGGCAATTAGTCGCCCAGTCGGAATAGTCCGTCGTGATGACGTTCGCTTGCGTATCGGGATGGTGGAAGGTCGTATAGACCACGCCGGGGGCCACGCGGTCAGTGATCAGCGCACGCAGCGTCGTATCGCCGGAGCGGCTGGCGAGCTTGATCCAATCTCCATCGCGGATGCCGCGCTGTTCGGCATCGTGCGGATGGATCTCCAGCCGGTCCTCGGCATGCCAGACGACATTCTCCGTGCGCCGTGTCTGCGCCCCGACGTTGTACTGGCTGAGAATGCGTCCCGTCGTCAGCAGCAGCGGGAAGCGCGGTCCAGTGCGTTCATCGGTAGCGACATATTCGGTGCGGATGAACTTGCCCTTGCCGCGCACGAAACCGTCGACATGCATGATCGGCGATCCCAGAGGCGTCTTTTCGTTGCAGGGCCACTGCACGGAACCCATCTTCTCGAGATAATCGTAGGAGACCAGCGCAAAGCTCGGCGTCGTCGCGGCGATCTCGTCCATGATCTCCGATGGGTGCTGATAATTCCAGGCAAGACCCATGGCCTGCGCCATCTTCTGCGTCACTTCCCAGTCGGCATAGCCGTTGCGCGGGCTCATCACCTTGCGCACGCGGTTGATGCGGCGCTCGGCATTGGTGAAGGTGCCGTCCTTTTCCAGGAAGGTCGAGCCCGGCAGGAAGACGTGGGCGTAGTTGGCCGTCTCGTTCAGGAAGAGATCATGGACGACGACGCATTCCATGGCGGCAAGGCCGGCCGCGACATGCTTGGTGTCCGGATCGGACTGCAGGATATCCTCGCCCTGGATGTAGATGCCCTTGAAGGTGCCATCGACGGCGGCATCCAGCATATTGGGGATGCGCAGGCCCGGCTCCTTGTCGAGCTTCACACCCCAGAGCTTCTCGAAGATATCGCGCGTCGCATCGTCGGAGATGTGGCGATAGCCCGGCAGCTCATGCGGGAAGGAGCCCATGTCGCAGGAACCCTGGACGTTGTTCTGGCCACGCAGCGGGTTCACGCCGACGCCCGGACGGCCGATATTGCCGGTCGCCATGGCAAGATTGGCGATGGCCATGACAGTCGTCGAGCCCTGGCTATGCTCGGTGACACCCAGGCCGTAATAGATCGCGCCATTGCCGCCCTTGGCATAGAGACGGGCCGCACCGCGAACGAGATCGGCGGGAACGCCAGTGAACTTTTCCGTCTCCTCCGGGCTATGCTGCGGCTCGGCAACGAAAGCTGCCCAGTCCTCGAATTCCGACCAGTCGCAGCGCTCGCGGATGAACTTCTCGTCGAACAAACCTTCCGTGACAATGACATGGGCAAGTGCCGTCAACACGGCGACATTGGTGCCTGGCTGCAGTGGCAAGTGGAAGCTTGCCTCCACATGCGGCGTACGAACCAGATCGATGCGGCGCGGATCGATGACGATAAGCTTCGCGCCTTGGCGCAGCCGCTTCTTCAGCCGCGAGGCGAACACCGGATGGCCGTCCGTCGGGTTGGCGCCGATGACGATGACGACGTCGGATTGTTCGACGCTGTCGAAATTCTGCGTGCCGGCCGAGGTGCCGAACGCCTGGCCGAGGCCATAGCCGGTCGGCGAATGGCAGACGCGGGCACAGGTATCGACATTGTTGTTGCCGAAGCCGGCGCGCACCAGCTTCTGCACCAGGAATGTCTCCTCGTTGGTGCAGCGCGACGAGGTAATGCCGCCGACGGAATCGCGGCCATATTGATATTGGAGGCGCTTGAATTCGGTGGCGATATGCGCAAACGCCTCGTCCCAAGTGACTTCGCGCCAGGGATCGCTGATCTTCTCACGGATCATCGGATTGAGGATGCGGTCTTTGTGAGTCGAGTAGCCATAGGCGAACCGGCCCTTGACGCAGGAGTGGCCACGATTGGCCTGGCCATCCTTCCACGGCACCATGCGTACCAGTTCCTCGCCGCGCATCTCCGCCTTGAAGGAGCAACCGACGCCGCAATAGGCGCAGGTGGTGACGACCGAATGCTCGGGCTGACCGATCGATATCACCGATTTTTCAGTCAGCGTCGCCGTCGGGCAGGCCTGCACGCAGGCGCCGCAGGAGACGCATTCCGAATCAATGAAACTCTCGTGCATGCCCGCGGAGACGCGCGAGCCAAAACCGCGGCCCTCGATGGTCAGCGCGAAGGTGCCCTGCACCTCCTCACAGGCATTCACGCAACGGGAGCAGACGATGCATTTGGACGGGTCATAGGTGAAATAGGGATTGGACTCGTCTTTCGGCATCCATTTCAGATTGATCTCGCCATTGTTGCGTGCCGCAACGTGATTGTCGCCGTCATAGCCGTAGCGGACGTCGCGCAGACCGACGGCGCCCGCCATGTCTTGCAATTCGCAATCGCCATTGGCGGCGCAGGTCAGGCAGTCGAGCGGATGGTCGGAGATATAGAGCTCCATCACGCCGCGGCGGATATCCTTCAACCGGCCGGTCTGTGTGTGCACCACCATGCCCGGCGCCACCGGCGTCGTGCAGGAGGCCGGCGTGCCTGCCCTTCCCTCGATCTCGACCAGACAGAGGCGGCAGGAGCCGAAGGCATCGATCATGTCGGTGGCGCAAAGCTTCGGTACCATGATCCCTGCTTCTCTCGACGCGCGCATGACCGAGGTGCCTTCCGGCACGGAGATCTGCTGCCCGTCAATGGTCAAGGTCACCATGGTTTCGGAGCGGGAGGCGGGCGTGCCGTAGTCGATTTCGGAAACAAGGGACATCTGGTCTTACTCCGCCGCTTCAATCAGGGGGACCGGAGAGAAATCCTCCGGGAAATGCGTCATCGCGCTCATGACCGGATAGGGCGTGAAACCGCCCAAAGCGCAGAGCGAGCCGAATTTCATCGTGTTGCAGAGATCGGCAAGCAGCGCCCGGTTCTTTTCCGGCTCGATGCCGCGTGCGATCTTGTCTGCCGTTTCGACGCCGCGGATCGAGCCAATACGGCAGGGCGTGCACTTGCCGCAGCTTTCCACTGCGCAGAATTCCATGGCGAAACGCGCCTGCGTCAACATGTCGGCGGTATCGTCGAAGACGACGATGCCGGCATGACCGATCAGCCCATCCTTCGCCGCAAAGGCTTCATAGTCGAAAGGCGTGTCGAAGAGCTCACGTGGGAAATAGGCTCCCAGCGGCCCGCCGACTTGCACGGCCTTCACCGGACGGCCGCTCCTCGTGCCGCCGCCGATCTTGTCGACGATATCGCCGAGCGACAGGCCGAAGGCCGTTTCATAGAGGCCGCCGTGTTTGACGTTGCCCGCGATCTGGAGGGGAATGGTGCCGCGCGAACGGCCCATGCCGAAATCGCGGTAGAAGGTCGCGCCCTTGTCGATGATCACGGGGACGGAGGCGAGCGAGATGACGTTGTTGATAACGGTGGGACAGTTGAACAGGCCCTTGTGCGCGGGAAGCGGCGGCTTCGCACGGACGACGCCGCGCTTGCCTTCGAGGCTGTTGAGTAGCGCAGTTTCCTCGCCGCAGACATAGGCGCCCGCGCCGGTGCGCACTTCCATGTCGAAGGATTTGCCCGAGCCGAGAACGGAAGACCCGAGAATGCCGGCCTTGCGTGCGATTTCGACCGCTTCCGTCATCACGGCAATCGCATGGGGATATTCCGAGCGCGTATAGACGAAGCCCTTGGTCGCGCCAGTCGCCAGACTGGCAATCGCCATGCCCTCGATCAATACGAAGGGATCGCCCTCCATGATCATGCGGTCGGCAAAGGTACCGCTATCGCCTTCGTCGGCATTGCAGACGATGTATTTGCGCTCACCCGGCGCGTCGAGCACCGTCTTCCATTTGATGCCTGTCGGAAAGCCGGCGCCACCGCGACCGCGCAGGCCGGAGTCGGTAACGTCTTTCACGATGTCTGCCGCAGCCATATCAGCAGCGCGGCGCAACCCCTTGAGGCCGCCATGGGCTTCGTAGTCTTTCAGCGAAAGAGGATCGGTGATGCCGCAGCGGGCGAAGGTGAGACGGGTCTGCTCCTTGAGGAATGGGAGGTTTTCAACCTCCCCAAGACAGAGCGTATGATCGCCGCCAGTGATCAGCCCGGCATCGAATAGCATAGAAACGTCGTTAGCCTTCACCGGCCCGTAGCCAATACGCTTGCCGTCGACTTCGACCTCGACCAACGGCTCCAGCCAGAACATGCCGCGCGAGCCGTTGCGCACGATCCGCGCATCGAGGCCTCGGTTGGCGACCTCCTGCGCGACGGCTTTCGCCACTTTCTCGGCGCCGAGGGAAAGAGCAGCTGCATCGCGGGGGATGTAAATCTTCACCGTCATCGGCGCGCCTCCATCACGAGCTCTTCGGCGGCCTCGTTGTCCAGACGGCCATGGAGCTCGCCGTCCAGCATCGCCGCTGGCGAGCAGGCGCAGAGGCCGAGGCAATAGACCGGCTCCAGCGTCACACTGCCATCCGGTGTCGTCTGGTGGAAATCGATACCGAGCAGCTGCTTGATGCGATCCGCCAGCGCGTCGCCGCCCATCGACTGACAGGATTCGGCGCGACAGAGCTTCAGGACGTGGCGGCCGGCGGGATGATCGCGATAATCATGGTAGAAGGTCATGACGCCGTGCACTTCGGCGCGCGACAGGTTCAGCGCTTTGGCAATGAGCGGCAGCGTATCCTGCGGCACGTAACCGAATTCCTCCTGGATCCCGTGCAGGATCGGCAGGAGCGGACCTTCCATGGACTTCATGCAGTCGATGATGACGCCGGCGCGGGCCGCGATCTCGCCCGAACCAAGATGCAAACTCATAAGCAGCCTCCCAGGCTTCTCCTCGGCAAACACGCGTCGATGCATGCTCACAGAGGAAAAATCGCAGGGAAGAACCGGGGGATCAATAAGGCAGTCCCGTCGCCCGATAGAAAATTTCTATCGACCCTTGTCGCCTTCCGCGAGCAATCGCGCTTCATGCAACAAAGCCGATACAAGCGGCGTAAAAGGTTCGCGGTGCGTGGCTACCAGGCCGACGAGATGCTCGGCATCCGGCTCGGTGATCGGGATCTTGTGAATATCGGCGGGAAAGCCGAAGGAATCGGCGACATTCTTCGGCATGATGCTCGCCCAGCGCCCGGTCAGGACATGAGAGAACAACACGATCATCGAATTGGATTCTAGCGTCGGCTCCACCGTAGCGCCGGCTTCGGCGAGATGCCGGTTGATGATCCGGCGGTTCTGCATGTCGGCGGTCAATAGACAAAGCCGAAGATCGCCTACTTCCTTCCAAGTCACACTAGTGCGTTCAGCCAGCGGACTGCCGGCCGCCGTGATCAGATGATAGCGTTCGGCATAAAGCGGCACGCTGGTGACACGGCCAAGCGGCTCGTTTTCCAGATAGGTGATGCCGGCATCGATCTCGAGATTTTCAAGCAGGCTCAGCACCTGCAGCGAATTGCGTGAGGTGATGGAGAAGGTGACGTCAGGATGCCGCTCCTGAAACGGCGCGGTGATCTTCGGTATCATGGCAAGCGCCGTCGGAATGGCGGCGATCCGGATATGCCCGGCAAGCCCCTTGCGCGCCGCCCGCATTTCCTCGCGCATGGTCCTGGTATCGCCGACGATGCGCCGCGCCCATTCCAGCACGCGCTGACCCTCCGGCGTCAGCCCCTGAAAGCGCGAGCCGCGACTGACGAGCATGACGCCGAGCTGATCCTCCAATTGCCTTATCGCTGCCGACAATGTCGGCTGCGTCACCCCGCATTCTTCGGCAGCACGGCCGAAATGCTTCTGGTTGGCAAGCGCGATGAAGAATTCCAGCTTGTCGATCATTCAACTCTCCCAAACGGAAGAGTTAAACGGGCCTGGGCATGAGCGCAACATTGGAAAAGCAGCACACCTATCCAACATCGGATCGCGAGTATCGTCAACGCGATCCAATCCCGACCGCCTTTGATGCGCTATTCGTTGATCTCCGGCTCGACAAGCCTTGCCAAGTTTCGCAGCGACTCCTGCCATCCGAGATAGCAAGCCTCGGGTGGAATGACGTCCGGCACACCTGACTGCGTTATATACAGCTCGGTCCCCACGGAAACTTTCTTCAACGTCACAGCGACTTCCATTTCGCCAGGCAGGTTGGGGTCGTCGAACTTGTCCGTGTAACGTAGACGTTCGCCTGGAACGAGTTCGACATATTCGCCACCAAAGGCGTGGCTTTTGCGCGTTGTAAAATTGCGGAAGGACATTCTGAACTTGCCGCCGACTGTCGCTTCCAAGTGATGCACTGTACAGGCAAAGCCGTTGGGGGGAAGCCACTTGGCGAGCGCGTCCGCTTCGACGAACGCGCGATAAACCTTCTCCGGGCTGGTTGCCAGAACGCGGTGCAAGCGTATGGTGTTCGGCATAGTCGTGATCCTTTTGAATTGGCGGAATAGACGACTCTAAGGACGAAAGAGGCTTTGCCAAGCCGACACCGGTTCGATTAAAAAATTTCCCGGACTTCCCGCCGCACGATTTTGACCGAGATCGGGCCTCGGCGGAAAATCATACTCATCCGCTCTGTGCCATACTCGGACGATACGGAAAGCGCCGTACCGCTCGATACGGCCAACGTTCAGACAGCAGCGGATATCTTTTTGGAATGGCACGGGGTTTCCACCGTTTAAGTGGTCGGTCTATGACTTGAATGCATCGAAGATCAATGCCCGCAGCCATCGATGAGCAGGGTCCGCGTCCATACGAGGATGCCACGTTTGCGCGATAATGAAGCCAGGGGTGGTCACGGGCAGTTCAAACATCTCGATCTGCCGCACAGCACCCGCCTGGCAATACGAACGCGGTACCAAGCCAACAAGTTCGGTTGCGGCCGCGACGGCCATAACTGCCGGATAGCTCGCCACCACGAGGTTGACTCTCCGCGAAAGACCAAGTTCGGCAAGAGCTTCATCGACGGGGCCCTTGAAATGTCCTCGCCTGGAGGAGATGACATGTCCGCACGCCGCGTATCGCTCGGGGGTTATATGCTCCGCCTTCAAAAGAGGATGCCCAGCCCGCGCCACGCCGACAAAGGAGTCTTCGAACAGTGTTTGGCCACGCAGCTCCGCGCCATCGCCGGAAATGACCCCAATGTCTAGGTCAATCGTCGCATCTCTCAGCGGCTGAATTTCCTTGTTTGGCTTGGGCGCGAAACGCAGCCGCACACCAGGCGCAGCGTTCGCGACGGCGACGCTTAGACGCGCAGCATGCAAAAGCACGAATGCTTCGTTGGCACGGATCGTGAAATCGCGCTGCAACTCGCGAATTTCCACCACTGCCGGTGGGCCTAGCACGGTCTGGACAGCCGCCGTCAGCAAACGCACTTGATCCGCTATCGCTTCCGCATGCGGTGTCGCAACCATCGCACGGCCGGCCGGAACCAGAATGGGATCGCTTAACGCAGTCCGTAGCCTCGACAGCGTCCGACTCATGGCGGACGTACTTAGTCCGAGCTTTCGCGCAGCAGCCGATACGCTTTGCTCACGAAGCAAAGCGTCCAAGGCTACCAGCAGGTTCAAGTCTATATCGGGCATAGGTAGGGTTTAACGAAGCGAGGCGTTTAACGCAACAGTCAGTTTCCCATGTTGCGTCTGGTGCAAATCTTGGGTCCGAGATATCCATGGCGCAAACGAACGAACAAGGTGAGCCCCAATGTCCGTAACATCCCTCGCAGTCCCTGCCTCCGACGGCCTCCCCTATCCGCGACGATACCTTGCAGTCGGCGTGCTTCTTGTGACGCTCGTTCTTGTCGTGTTGGACGGCGCCATTGCCAATGTCGCGCTGCCATCGATCGCGGCCTCGCTTGGTGCCGACGCCAGCGACACTGTCTGGGTCGTATCCAGTTACCAGCTTGCTGTGCTTGTCGCTCTCCTGCCCTGTGGTGCGCTGGGTGAAATTCACGGGCCTCGACGTGTCTTCCTGATGGGCGTCGCTCTCTTCACGGCGGCTTCAGCCGCGTGTGCCTTCGCTGAAAATCTTCCCGTCCTGGTCGCGGCGCGATTTGCGCAGGGATTGGGCGCCGGCGCGATCATGGCACTGGGAATAATGAACCTGCGCTTTGCAGTGCCGCAGCGGCTGTTGGGAACCATCATCGGCATCAACGCAATGGTCATTGCGATTTCTTCGGCCGCAGGGCCAGGTGTTGCCGGGGCAATCCTCTCCGTCGCCAGTTGGCCTTGGTTGTTTGCCGTCAACATACCGCTTGGCGCAATCGTGCTGTTGTGTGGCGGTCTTCTCGGCCACTTGCAAGGTGTCAAGCGGCAACTGAACGCAGCGGCACTGCTGGCCAACACGCTAATGTTTATTTTGTTCTTCTCTGGCGCAGACCGGATAGCCAGTGCGCCGATCAGCGGCTCCGTTCTGATTGGCGCTTCTATTCTGTCCCTCCTCGCGCTGCTGCGGCTTGAACGCAAGAACACTGCGCCCATCGTCCCAACGGACCTTTTGGCCGATCCTGTCTTTCGGGTTGCCGTCATCGCGTCCATCGCGTGCTTTACGGGCCAGATGCTGGGCTATGTCGCGCTGCCGTTCTACCTTCAGCATACCCTGCACATGACCCCGGCTTTAGCGGGGCTGTACATGATGCCTTGGCCCGCCGCGGTGATTATCGTGGCCCCGATTTCAGGACGGTTGGCCGGTCGCGTCAAGACGGCGTGGCTCTGCGCCTCTGGAGGCGCGCTGCTGGCCACAGGTCTCCTCATCGCAGGCCTATGCCCGTCCGATTCAAGAGGAATTGCATTTCTGGTCGGTACGGTTATCGCCGGTGTCGGGTTCGGTCTCTTCCAGACTCCTAATAACCGCATTCTCCTTCTCACCGCACCGAAGGCGCGCAGCGGCGCAGCGGGAGCTATGCAAGGCACGGCACGCCTTCTTGGACAAACCTTTGGTGCCATATCCATGTCGATCATTTTCGAAACCATGCCGGAGACAAACGCGCCTAGCTTCGCGCTTGTTTTGGCCGGCATCTGCGCGGCGGTCTCTAGCTGGGTCAGCCTCAGCCGCGCGCGCTATGAGACGGTCGGATAAAGATCGTTGTATTCGTAGGTTCGCGATCCAAGAACTGCTTCGGACCAAAAAACCGGCAACTGCGCCTCTCCGGAAGCCCTTTAGAGACCTGCCTCGCTACCCGCGGATGGACGTTCAATGAGAACGCGAGGCATGAGCGCTATTGCACCCTCTTCGGCAGAGGCTGCATTTCTTGCGCGGGCCGTTTTTTCGAGAAGCTTGGCAAATTCGCTCAACGACACGCGGTCGGCACGGAGCATCTGCCGGATCATCGGATCTCGCAGAACTTCCGAAATCGTCATTTCACTATCCTGCACGGCCTATCCTCCTTTTATCTTATAAAGGAGTATTAGCGTACCTGCATAACACTGTCGTGTCGGGGAGTTGACGATACGATGATGAATTGAAGGCTAAAACGAGGCGTCGGAATATTCGGGTCTTATCTGGGCCGTAAACCCAGAAAGACCGAGATTGGGTGGATCGCGGCCTGTCCGCTTCTTGCCATCGGAAGAGACAGGCCGCCGTCAGAGGGCGCTATTTCAGCGGCAAAAACAGTTCCACGACGACATCATGAACCGGCACGTTCGGGAAGAAGGAAAAATGTCGCTGGCAATAGATCGGGAAGTCACGCGCTTCCTCGCCGCTGGCCGGAAGCCAATCCCGATAAAGGTAGAGTGCAGCGGGCTCCAGATTGTGGGTATCGTGAACGACGCGCAGAACCGCGCAGCGTCCGCCGGGGATCACCCCAGCCTTCATCACCTCGTCATCGACGTCGATCGGCCGGTCGGTTCCCACGCACAGGTCCATGCTGTAATCGGCCGGGACCGCGGGTGTCCTCTCCGAACGGAAGATGTTGAAGGTCGCACTCGTCTCTGGCGATAGGCCGGCGGCCTTGCGCCAGGCGATGAACCGCTCGATGGTGGCGCCGAGCGTCGCCCGGTCGCCCCGATGTTCCAGGATCGCCACCGGCGTCGGCGGCACATCGCGGATCGTCACGTCATCGCTTGTATAGGTAATCTGCATGAGTTTGCTCCTGGCGTTGTTGAGAGGCCCGAAGGCCGCAAGCCACGGCGCCCAGTCGGGCGACTTCCGGAACGACGAAGGTGATTGCCCGAACCGTTGCCGAAAGGCGCGGGCGAAAGCATCCGGTGCGTCGTAACCGGCATCCATTGCTATATCCGTGACGCTTTGGGCATCCCTGTCGGCCAGCCTGTATGAAGCGCGCTTCATGCGGGCGAGCTGGATATAGCGATGCACGGACAGACCGAAGGTCGCCGTGAACTGCCGGTGGAAATGATATTTCGAGTAGGCTGCGACGCTGCTCAGCGCATCCAGGTCCAGATCGTCATCCAGATGCCGATCTATGTGATCCAGCACCCGCTGCATCCGGGCATGGTAGTTTTGAAGCGCAGCCTTCATCGTTCTGTCCTCCGTGGCCGCACCAGCTAAGCGCATGCAGACATGACGCGCTCGACCGATCTTGCGGTTTTCTCACGGGTCACAGAATGTCGCCAACGACACCTTTCGGCTCGAGACGGACATCGCCGCGGCATGCTTCGTCGTCACAAAACTCATGAACCGGGTAACGAAGACTCTGCACTCGCAATTTGATCCAGATTTTCGATCAGTCGCATAAGTAGATCGACAAGTTGTGCCGCTTCCGCATCCGTGAACCCGATCAATGCCTCCCCGTTCCCTTGGAACAAGGTCTCAATTGCCTCAGGCATGTGTTCCTGTGCAGCCTTCGTAAGCACGATGCGGCTGCTTCGACCGTCAGCCGGGTCGCGTGTCCGCTGTATTAAGCCATCCCTCTCCATGCGAGCGAGCATTTGCGCCATCGGCGGTTGCTCTATCCTGGCAAAGCGGGCGAGGTCACGCTGCGTGCTTGCATTACCATTTTGCAGCGCGACCAGTACAGGCAAGTGGCCAACACCGAAGCCCAGCGGTTTAAGGCGTGACTCGCTAAGGCGGGCGAACCCCCGCGCCGCAAGACTGATGAGATGGCCCGGTGTAGAAAGCACGTCTTCGTCCATTCCGCTTACCCCTTGCCTGCGCTCGATTACTAGATATATATGCACGTATATATCTAGATGCATGGCATTAGACAATGTCGCTTCGATGCCGCCCAGCTAATCTTTCAGTCTATGTTGAGGAAACGATATGTCGGAAACTGACGTCGAAATGATCAAGCGCATCTATCACAGCTTCAACGCAAGAGACATCGACGATGTACTCGCCGTGCTTTCCGATGATGTTGCTTGGGCCAACGGTATGGAAGGTGGCCACGTTCATGGTCGTGAGGCTGTGCGAGACTATTGGACACGCCAGTGGGCTGTCGTTAGTCCACACGTTGAACCGGTGACATTTGAAAAAACGGAAGATGGTGCCGTAGCTGTCGAGGTGATCCAGTCAGTATTTGACCTCAATGGTCGGCCTCTAGACGGGCAAACCCATGGCCTGAAGGACAAGACCGTGACGCATATCTTCCGCATGGAAGGCGATAAGATTGTTCGCTTCGATATCCAGGATGCCCTGTAAGCATTGTCCTGAACTATGCCTGGATGGCCGCTCCTGGTGCAAAGTTACCGGCAGAAAATGTGGCGCAGACCAAACGATTGTCGCAAACGACACATCATCGTACAGCATCGCACGATTTGGCTGAGATCCGTCCGTCAAATCGGAAAAGGCCCGGATGAGGACACCGAGCCTTTCACGCGATCCAAATGTCGGATCTCTTCAGACGACAGGGAACATCTAGTCCCGTGCATTCTGCCGGCACACGCGGCGACTTCGAAAGCGAGAACGACAGGAACATTTACTCGTGCCGTGACAGGGCAAATGATCCGCCGATATTGTGTCGCTCGGGAAGTCCACCCAAGAACGTGTGCTTCGGCCAGTCACCTCAGTGGTGATTTTTATTCGGTCCTTTTCCAGTGACGGGGGTGCAGGTCCTGACCTTGCAGTTCGGATCGTCGCTGGTTGGAACGGTGGCACTTGCCATCGCCCCTTGCCCAGCGCATGTCATCGAATTCGAGACATACCGATTGTACATCATCAAATTTGGATAGAGGTGCGACGGATATTGCAGCACCACTGAGCCATGTTGGGCCATCTTGTCATGAACGGATGAACAGGTAAGCGATTGGGAGTCGTACCTGGGCATTGCCACCGCGTTTGTGGAAAACAGTCCAATTGCCGCGAGTAAAATGATCTTCTTCATGGGGTTTCCTTTATTCAGCCCTCCGACATCGCTGTCGAAGACACCCCACCATTAAGGCCTCCGTGACATTGCCTTTGTGACAGTAAGGCTTACTTACTATCTGTCCTCGTGAAATGACTGTTCGAATTTCAGAATAAACGCAAAGGGCAGTCGACGGCGGCATAATTGATGCAGCAAGTCGGCAGATGACGGCCCCGCCAGCCCGGTATGAGCTCGTGCCGTGATCCATAAAGTCGACAGGATATCCCTGACTGGCAAAGTCCCGGGCGAAACTGAGGTCCCGTTTGTAAAAGGATGTCAGCTACTGGCCAACACGCCGGCAAAGACGATCAGCAGCCAGCCTTGCAGAAGACCTCCTGCAACGAATTGACCACGCTGCAGATTTCGGAACTGGCGACGGCATAGTAGACGAGCCGGCCCTCACGACGCGTATCGACCAGCTTTTCCAGCCGCAACCGCGCCAGATGCTGCGAAACCACCGCTTGTTGCAGACCGAGAAGCCCCTCGATCTCCGTCACGGTCTTTTCGCGCTTGGCCAGCATGAAGAGAATGATCAGCCGCGTCTCGTGCGACAGAGCTTTCAACAAGATGCTAGCCCTTTGAGCCTTCGCAGTCAGTTCCTCAACATTATGCTCGGCAGCACCGCTAGGCGGTGGAGACAGCGACATATGATAGCCTCGGCGATAAACTCACATAGAGATATGCGTATAATATTATGAATCCAGAAGCTGGTTCAAAAAGTCGCAGAACACCAAAAAAGGTCCGATTTGTCAGCAGATAAGCTGTCCGCCGTTGATCTCGAGCACCTGTCCGGTGATGTAGCCGGAGAGCGTAGGCGCGGCGAGGAAGAGATACGCAGGCGCGCAATCTTCCGATGTGCCCAGACGCTGTAGCGGGATGGAGCGGCGAGTCTGTTCAAGCTTTTCCTTCGACGAGTAACGCTCGTGGAAATCGGTGGCGATAGTCCCTGGCGACACGCAATTCACCCGGATACCGTCCGGTGCCAGCTCGCGCGCCAAAGCCTTCGAATAGGTGGCGACGAAAGCTTTTGAGGCGGAATAGATCGCCGATCCCGGACTGCCGCCGGTCAAAGCCGAGATCGAAACCGTGTTGACGATCGCGGCCTGACCCGCCACCCGAAGCATAGGCAACAGCGCCCTCGTCACCTCGACGACGGAGGTCTGGTTGAGCTGGACGATCCGGTCATACTGCTCGTCGGTCAATTCGCCGGCCGGAAAGCGACCGAGCATGGTACCGGCATTGTTGACCAACACATCGATGCGGTCGAACACATCAGCGGCGGCGAGGGCAAAATCCCTCGTGCCGTTTTCGCTCGTGAAATCACCGGGAACGAGAAAGGCGCGGCGATCGAGCTCGGCCTCCATCAGAAAATCGGGCAGCTCGCGGCCGGCGTCGCGACCGACATGAACGAGAACGCGTGCGCTGCAATCGAGAAACTGCCGCGCCACCTCCAACCCGATGCCGCGGCTGGCGCCGGTGACCACGACATTGCGATTTTCGAATAGCTTCGGATGAAACACGATGACCTCCCCAAATCGCAGAATCCGCGCACCGGCAATTGCGGAATTTTCACTTTATCATATGATGACGAAAAAACGAAAGAAAGGGAGCGTCGACAATGTTCCTATCCGGACGCCAGACGGAGATTCTGGAAATCGCCAAGGCTGAGGGGCGCGTGCTGGTGGAGGAACTGGCGCTTCGCTTTTCGGTAACGCCGCAAACCATCCGCAAGGACCTGAACGATCTCTGCGACGGTCGCGTTCTATCGCGCGTGCATGGAGGCGCGATCTTTCCGGGCGGTACGGAAAACGTCAAATACGAGGCGCGCCGCTCCATCGCCGCCCCCGAAAAGCAGGCGATCGGCCGCGCCGCCGCGGGCCTCATTCCCAATAATACCTCCCTTTTCATCAATATCGGCACGACGACAGAAGCCGTCGGCGAGGCTCTGCTTGGCCACCACGAACTGATGGTCATCACCAATAACATCAACGTTGCCAATAAGTTACGCATCTTCCCATCGATCGAGGTCGTCATCGCCGGCGGCGTCGTGCGCGGCTCGGACGGCGGCATCGTCGGAGAAGCAGCGGTCGATTTCATCAGGCAATTCAAAGTGGACTACGCGGTCATCGGCACCTCGGCCGTCGACGCTGATGGCGCGCTTCTGGATTTCGATTTCCGCGAAGTGAAAGTGGCGCAGGCAATCATTGCCAATGCTCGCCACGTCATCCTGGTGGCCGACAGCACCAAGTTCGAACGCACCGCCCCGGTGCGCATCGGCCATCTCTCGCAAGTCCATACGTTCGTCACCGACGAATGTCGCGTCGAATCCGTCCGCGCCGCCGCGGCCGAACACGGCGTTCGTCTGGTGGAAACCTCGCGCCGGCAGAATTGATCATCTCATCGCTTTCGTCACGAAACGTTCGTTTGACATTCGTATTGATTTCGTTTTAGATGAATTAATTTCGAATTTTCCATTTCCCCAAAATGGCAGACCTTTTCGGAGGGGCGCGTGAGCGAGCAGATTTACGACATTTTCGTTATCGGCGGCGGCATCAATGGCTGCGGCATCGCCCGTGACGCGACCGGACGCGGCTACAAGGTCGCGCTCGCGGAAATGAATGATTTCGCCTCCGGCACATCTTCCGGCGCTACCAAGCTCATCCATGGCGGCCTTCGCTATCTCGAACATTACGAATTCCGCCTCGTGCGCGAATCGCTGATGGAACGCGAAGTGCTCTGGGCGATGGCGCCGCACATCATCTGGCCGCTGCGTTTCGTCCTGCCTTATCACAAGGGCGGCATCCGCCCGGCCTGGCTCATACGCCTCGGCCTCCTGCTCTATGATCACCTCGGCGGCCGCAAGCTATTGCCCCCGACGGCGACGCTGAACATGAAAACCGATCCAGCGGGGAAACCGTTGAAGGCGCTGTTTACCAAGGCTTTCGAATATTCCGACGGCTGGGTGGACGACGCGCGCATGGTCGTGCTCAACGCCCGCGATGCGGCCGATCGCGGCGCCACTATCATGCCGCGGACCAAGGTGATTTCCGCCCGCCGCGAGGGCGCCATCTGGGCGATCGAAACACAGGACACCGTCACCGGCGAGAGGCGCGCCTTTCAGTCGCGTATGCTGGTCAATGCCGCCGGACCCTGGGTCGACCATGTTCTGTCCGACGCCTTCGGCAAGAACCAGGTGCACAATGTCCGCCTGGTGCAGGGCAGCCATATCATCGTCCGTAAGAAGTTCGACGACCCGCGCGCCTATTTCTTCCAGAATCCGGATAACCGCATCATCTTCGCCATCCCCTATGAGCAGGATTTCACCCTGATCGGCACGACTGACCGGGACTACAAGGACGACCCGAAGGATGTGAAGATTTCCGACGAGGAAACCACCTATCTCTGCAACGCTGCCAGCGAATATTTCAAGGAGCCGGTCCGGCGCGAGGATATCGTCTGGACCTATTCCGCCGTACGTCCGCTCTATGATGACGGTGCCTCCAAGGCGCAGGAAGCGACGCGCGATTATGTGCTGAAGGTCGAAGGCATAGAGGGGCAGGCGCCGCTGCTCAATGTCTTTGGCGGCAAGCTCACCACCTATCGCCGGCTGAGCGAACATGCGCTGGAAAAGATCGGCGAGGTCATCGGCCTCAAGGGCACGCCGTGGACAGCCAAGAGCTCCCTCCCAGGCGGCGACTTCCCGGTTCGCGGCTATGAGGCCGAAGTCGCCAAGCTGAAGGCGCGTTATCCCTTCCTCGCCGATCCGTATGCCCGACGGCTGGTGCGCCGTTACGGCACTCGCGCCGCGACGATCCTCGGAGAGGCGAAAACCACGGCCGATCTCGGCCGCAGCTTCGGCAGCGATCTCTACGAGGCGGAAGTCCGCTATCTCATGACACATGAATGGGCCTATACCGCCGCCGACGTCCTTTGGCGCCGTTCGAAGAAAGGTCTTTATCTCTCGAAAGACGAAGCCGCCGCGCTGGATGACTACATGGCCGGCACGCGGGTTCATGCTTGAGCAAGCGTTTCGGGAGCTTAGCACTACGGTTCGGATCCCCCGCGGGTGCATGACACTGGCGTGGTCCGACGGAAGCGTCTAAAAAGACAGCCATTAACCTGATCGCTCATAGGCTTGCCCGCATGACTGACTCTGGTGCGGTGGTCAACTGGCTTCTCGACTCTGACCCATCGATCCGATGGCAGGTGATGCGCGACCTGCTCGACGCCCCGGAATCGGAGTGGATGGCGGAGCGGGCCAAAGTGGAAACCGAGGGCTGGGGAGCCAGACTTCTCTCTTGTCAGGACGCGGACGGGCAATGGGCAGGCGGCGCCTTCTTGCCGGGTGATTTCGACCCTCGCGAGTGGCAGGAACGCGGTCAGCCTTGGACGGCCACGACCTTCTCGTTGTCGCAGCTCCGGGAGTTTGGTCTCGATCCGTTGTCGGATCGGGCAAAACGAACTGTCGAATTGATCGGCGCAAACTCACGGTGGGATGAAGGCGGCCAGCCCTACTGGGAGGGCGAAGTCGAAGAGTGCATCAACGGGCGAACCGTTGCCGATGGCGCCTATTTCGGGATCGACGTCTCGCCCATAGTTCGCAGGCTAGTAGGCGAACGCCTCGATGACGGCGGCTGGAACTGTGAGAGAGCCAATGGCTCGGTCCGTTCGTCCTTCGCCAGCACGATCAACGTGCTGGAAGGGTTGCTGGAGTACGAGAGAGCCACCGGAGGCACACCCGAATCCCGAGAAGCGCGCAGATCGGGTGAAGAATATCTCCTGGAACGCAACCTCTTCCGCCGTCTCGGCAGCGGTGAGCCCGCAGACGAGCGATTTCTGCGCTTCGTGCATCCCAACCGTTGGCGCTACGACATTTTGCGTGCGCTCGATTATTTCCGCTTCGCCGCAATATTGACCGGCGCTGATACGGATCCGCGGCTCGGTGAGGCGATCGATCATCTTCGCTCCAGACGCCTCGAGGACGGCACGTGGCCGCTCGACTGGAATCCGACAGGACGAGTGTGGTTCGAGGTCGACGACGGGCAAGGCAAGCCCTCGCGCTGGGTCACATTGCGAGCGATGCGGGTGCTCAGATGGTGGGAGAGTGGTGCGTTCAAATGAACGCATGGCTCCCTAGGGATCGAGCAACCGCGGCCCCTGCCCCTCTTCTGCCAGCACATCCCAGGGATTACGTAGCGGACAGCTTTGGAGCGAGAGACAGCCACAGCCGATGCAGCCGTCGAGCTGATCACGCAGCCCCTGTAACCGCCTGATCCTGTTATCGAGATCATCCTTCCACTGCGCCGAAAGCGCCCGCCAATCGGCGCCCGTCGGCGTGCGGCCTTGCGGCAGCGTATCGAGTGCCGCTTGAATCTCGGCAAGCGGGATGCCGACACGCTGCGCCACCTTGATAACCGCCACCCGGCGCAGGATTTCCCGGGCGTAACGCCGCTGATTGCCGCGGCTACGGTGGCTCTCGATCAGCCCTTTCGCCTCATAGAAATGCAGCGCCGAAACCGCGACGCCGCTGCGCGCTGCCACCTCGCCCACGGTCAGCAATTTGGAAAATTGATCGGATTCGATTTTTCCCATGACGAGCCCTTGACCTCAACATTACTTGAGGTTCTATAGCTCCTGCTCCGAAGCGCGTAAAGCAGGAGCAACGCATGACAGAACCAACCCGGCTGGCAATTCTCTACGGCAGCACCCGCAAGGGCCGACTATGTGACCGCGTGGTCAATTGGGTCGCCCGCGAGCTGGCGAACTATCCGCTGATCGACATCGACATTATCGATCCGCTCGAATTCGGCCTGCCCGTCCTGCACGATAAGGAGCATCCGGCTGTTGCGGCCCTCGCCGAGCGGCTCTCCGAGGCTGATGCCTTCATCGTCGTCACGCCGGAATACAATCATAGCTTCACGGCCTCGCTGAAATTCGTGCTCGACCTTGTCTACGAGCCGTGGCAGGGCAAGCCGGTTGCCTTCGTCTCCTATGGCGGCATTTCCGGAGGGCTTCGCGCCGTCGAACAGTTGCGGCTGGTCTTTGCCGAATTACACACCGTCACGGTCCGCGACACCGTCAGCTTCGCCAACCCCTGGGCCGGTTCGCCGAAGACGGCTCTCTCGAAAACCCGATCGAAGCGCGGCAATCGCTGGTGCGGATGATGGCGCGGTTGCATTGGTGGAGCGCGGCATTGAAGCCAGCCCGGGCAATGCACCCCTATCGCTCCCTCGCGGCCTAAGCGGCGTTCATCCACGATAACCAACGCCGATTCTCCGTTTCTGGCAGGTACGGAGGACCGGCCGGCGCCCGGGCTTGCATTGCAGGAGCCCGGGCGTCTTTGTGCAGCCGGCACCTGAATTTTTGTCGTTGCGTTGTCAAAAGACCGGTGCTAGCTTCCGCGCCATTCACAGGGGAGCTCCGTAAAGCCGGGGCTGAGATGTGAGGCGACATGCCTCCGGACCCTTCAAAGCTGATCTGGGTAATGCCAGCGGAGCGAGGTTAAAATGTTCTCAGGCGCGCAAGTATCTCTGTATCCTATGTCCGGCAATTTCGCCGGCATCATCCTCGAAGCCATCAAGGGGCTCGACCCCTATCGCGATGCGCTTCGCATCGAAACCGACGATATTTCCACCCTTCTGGTCGGCCCGCCCGATGTGCTGTTTGCAGCGATGCGAGACCTCTTCGTCTTTGCCGCACGATCCGGCGAACATTGCGTGCTCTCGGCAGCCGTCTCGCGCGGCTGCCCGGGCGAACCGGACGATCCGATCTGCGGCATCAATCTCGGGGAGGGTGTAAGAGCACCGCTTGCCGAGCGCATCGATGCGGCGCTCACCGCCGTTGCCACCACGCCGGTCACCGATCAGCCGTCCGCCGCGCAGTTCTCGCTCTATGTCATGGGCACCGGCGACCATATGGACGAGATCTATGGCTGCATCGACTTCCTGAAGCGGTCGGGCACCTTCGACAAAGCCAAGAATTTCTCCACCAAGCTGCGGGGCGACGCCGGCGCGATCTTCGCCACCTTGCAGCAGGCCTTTGTCAATTTCGGCCCGCCCGAAGGCCACGTCACCCTGGACATCACAGTATCCGCAAACAGCCCGACCAAAGCCTGATCAGAGCTTATCGGTCATGTCACGACGTCCGTCCGCTTTTGCGCCATCCGCGCTTCCCGCTGCCATTATCGGAGCCCTACCGGCGATTGCCGCTGCCGTCGGTTTCCTCGCCCTTTGGGAACTCTACGCCGACTTCTCCGGCATCCGCCCGTCCATCCTGCCGGCGCCCTCGCGCGTCCTGGCGCAGGGCTGGATCAACCGGCAGGCGCTGATCGACAACACATGGCCGACGCTCAGCGCCACGCTTGCGGGCTTCGGCTGCTCGCTCGCCGTCGCTTTCGTCTTCTCCGTGCTGATGGACTTCGCCCGGCCGGTGCGCCGCGCGCTGTTTCCGCTCTTCGTCATCAGCCAGACCTTGCCGCTGGTGGCAATCGCTCCGCTCGTCGTGCTCTGGTTCGGCTTCGGCCTGGTGCCGAAGATCCTGCTAGTCGCCCTCGTCACCTTCTTCCCGATGCTGGTGGCGCTGCTACAGGGCTATGAAGCGACCGACAAGGATATCCACGAGCTGCTAATCTCGATGAAGGCCTCGCGCTGGAGGATATTCTTCCTGGCCCGTTTGCCTTCGGCGCTACCCTATTTCTTCGCGGGCCTGAGGATTGCGATCACCTATGCCGTCGTCGGCGCCATCTTTGCCGAATATGCCGGCGCCGCCAAAGGGCTGGGCATCTACATTCTCAACGCCAAGAACAATTTTCGCCCCGATCTCGTGCTCGCCGCCGTCTTCGTCAGCGCCGGCCTGACGCTCGTACTGTTTGCGATCACAGTTCTGCTCGGCCATCTGGCGATGCCCTGGCGCCATACCGAAAGGCCGACATCGCCATGACCTTACGAGCAATGACCTTGCAGGCAATGACTACGCCCAGATTGGAATTCCGCGGGGTCTCCAAATCCTTCGGCGCAATGACCGTCCTGGACGACATCTCGCTCACCGTCAACGACGGCGAATTCGTCACCATCGTCGGCCCCTCCGGTGCTGGCAAATCCACCATCTTGCGACTCTTGACCGGCGCTGAAAAGGCGGGCGGTGGCGACATCTTCTTCGATCGCAAGCCGCTTTCGGAAAGTGCGGTCAGCTTCGCCTTCATGCCGCAACGCGACGCGTTGATGCCCTGGAGTCGCATCATTGACAATGCCACGCTCGGTCTTCGCGTCCAGGGCATGGACTGGAAGGCGGCGCGGGCCATCGTCAAACCATTGTTCGAGCCCTTCGGTCTTGCGGGTTTCGAAAATTATTATCCGGCTCAGCTTTCCGGGGGCATGCGTCAGCGCGTCGCCCTGCTGCGCACCGTCGTGCAGAAGCATGACATGCTCCTGCTCGACGAGCCCTTTGGCGCACTCGATGCGCTGACGCGCACGCAGATGCAGGAATGGCTGCAGACCATGTGGGCCGATCACCGCTGGACGGCGATGCTGATCACCCACGATGTCCGCGAGGCTGTTTTCCTCTCCGACCGCATCTATGTGCTCTCGCCCCGTCCGGCGCGGATCATCCGCGAAATCCGCGTGCCGCTGCCGCGCCCGCGAAAGCTCGCCGATCTTGCCGACGCCTCCGTCCGCGATATCGAAGCCGACATTCTCGAAACCCTGCTTCATCGACCCACTTAAAAGGAGATCGCCATGCCGCTTCTGACGCGCCGCCAGGCTCTTGCCCTGACGCTTGCCTCCGCCACCCTGCCGCTCGCCCGTACCGCATTTGCGGCTGCTGAACCGGCTCAGGTCAAGATAGCCCTCGACTGGACGCCGAATACCAATCACATCGGCCTCTTTGTCGCCCAGGCGAAAAACTTCTACAAGGATGCCGGGCTCGATGTGCAGATCCTGCCCTATACCGACACCGATGCCGGCACGCTGGTTGCCAATGGTGTCGCCGATTTCGGCATCACCGGGCCGATCGGGGTCTTCACCCAACGCGCGGCAGGCGCCGACATCAAGAGCGTTTATGCCATCGTGCAGACCGAGACCGGCCGCGTCATCTTCAACGACGGCCGTAAGGACATCCAGCGCCCGAAAGATCTCGACGGCAAGACCTATGGCGGTTTCGGCAGCGCCTGGGAAAACGCCCTGATCTCCGCCATCATCCGCAATGACGGCGGAGAGGGCAAAATCAACACGGTGACGCTCGGCACCTCTGCCTACGAGGCACTTGCCAACGGCTCGGTCGATTTTACGCTTGAGGTCTATACATGGGAGGGCATCGAGGCTCAGCTTGAGAAGAAGGCGCTGCGCCGCTTCCGCTATGCCGATTACGGCGTTCCGGACGAGCAGACGACGTTGATCGCCTCCAGTGACGCCTATATCGCTGAGAATCCCGAGGCGGCCAAGGCTTTCATCCAGGCGACCAAGCGCGGCTTCGACTACTCCGTCGACCATCCTGACGAATCCGTAGATCTGTTGATCGCAGGCGCCAATGGTGCGCTGACCAACACCGATCTCGTCAAGGCATCCCTGAAAGAGCTGATCGCCGGCCATTACCTCAAGACAACAGACGGCAAAAGCGGCGTCATCGATCCCGCCAAGACGCTGGCACTCGGCGATTTCCTGTTCGCCCACGGCATCCTGCTCGACGGCCAGGGCGTGATTCTGAAGGATAAGCCGGATTTCGGCACTTACTACACCAACGCGCTCTTTGGCTGAGCTCACCCATACTTGCCGACACCTTCGCGATGCCCTAACCAAGTGTCGAGGAAGGTGTCTGCGGGATGAGAATCGAGAAAGAGGCGCGGCTGGGAGGAGCGGATTTCATGCGCGCCGTCGCGTGCCTGATGGTGCTTGCCCATCATCTCGTGCTTCGAATGGATTTCAACAAAATCCCCCCGACATTGGACCTGACCTTCTTACTGGCCCGGTTCGGCAATCACGGCGTCTCAGTTTTCTTCGTTCTCAGCGGCTTTCTTCTCTCTCGTCCCTTCTGGCTGGCGCTGGATAGAGCCCAGCCCTTACCTTCATTGAAGATCTACGCCATGCGCCGCGCTGCGCGCATCCTGCCGGGCTTCTGGGTCGCCCTCACCGTCGGTTTCGTGATCAGCTTTACCGTCTATGGATTTCCGCTCGATGGAGAGCTGATCGGCCGCTATGTCGCCGGCTTCTTCCTGATGAGCCAATGGCATTGGCGCACCTTTTTCCCGGTGCAGGGTGACGGACCGTTATGGTCGATTCCCTTCGAGACAACCTGCTATGTCCTTTTGCCGATCGGCTTCCTGCTGCTGTTCCATGCGAAGCTGAGATTGCGCTCCGCTCTCGTCAGCCGCCTTCTATGGATCGGCATTATTGGGGGATCATTGCTCGGCCACTGGCTAGTAGTCACTTACCTCCCGACAGACAACGTCGGACGAGGATGGCAATATGGCTTTCAGGGGGGCGCCAAGGAGTGGATGCCGCGCTACAATCCCATCGGCTTCTTCGCGGTATTCGCACTCGGGGTATTGGCGGCCGGAATCCAGACCATAGTCCCGGCCCGGCGCTCGGCAATATGCGATATCATCGGAGCGCTCGCGATCATCATGGGCGCATGGCAGTTGCCACAGTCCATCGGTGGCCCAGGAGAAGGCTATGCCTGGCTTGGCATTCCCTATCAATTCCCGCTGTTTCCCTTGGCGGTCGCCATCGCCCTCTGTACGCTTCCGCAGTCGGTTTTTCTGGGAAGAGTTCTCGACAACAGCCTCAGCCGCTATGTCGCCACCGTCTCCTTCGGCGTCTATATCTGGCAGGATATCGTGCTGACGCTGATGACGACGCTCTTCCCCTGGACCTTCGGCACCGGCTCCGACGACGTTCTAGGGGGATGGATCACGTCCAGCCTCGTCGCGATCGTCATTATCTTCGCGATCGGCACGATCAGTTACTTTTTCCTGGAACGCCCCGTCATGCGTTGGGCCCGCAGCCGCGAGCAGGCGACACGGATGCCGTCCACATCCGACAAAAAAGCCGTCCAACGGAAGCCGTTGGGCGGCAGATAGGGCGGGAAACAAAACTCGACCAGGGAGGTCGAGCATCATGTCAGATGCGGGTGGCTTTCAGACGCTCTTCATCGAGAATAACGCCGAGGCCGGGAGATAGCCCCAAATCCAGCCAGCCCTCATCGTGCTTGAGCGGCATCGCCATCGGATAGTCACGACGGGCCTCGCTCCACTCCGGATTGTCATACGGATATTCGAGCCAAGGCGCATCGCCGACACCCGCGGTCAAATGCGCGTTCGCCAACACACCGATACCGTTCGTCCATGAGTGCGGCGTAAATTGGACACCCGCCTCGCGCGCCTGGTAGACCAGCCGCCGGCAGCCGGTGATGCCGCCGACCAGCGCCACATCCGGCTGGATGACATCGAAGGCACGTTCTTCGATGATGTCCCGGAACTCGTAAAGTTCGCGCGTCATCTCGCCGCCAGCAATGCGCACCGAAGTTGCCTGCTTCAGCTCCTTCATGCCCTTGCGGTCGGAGCGGTGCAGCGGCTCCTCCATCCAGTAGATGCCAAGCCGCTCCAGTTCTTTCGCAACCGTCAGCGCATCCTTGAATGTCCAGGGCAATGTCGTATCCCAGGGCATGCGCCAACCCTGGTTACAGTCGACCATCAGCTCCAGCTTGCTGCCGACACGGGCACGGATCGCCTCCAGGGCCTTCACATCGTCCCGCCAACTTCTGCGCCCGCCTACAGATGAGGAGAAGCGGACCTTCATCGCCGGAAAGCCTTCCTCGAGATAGCGCTCCGCCTGTTCCGCCATCGCAGCCGGCTCCCGCAGTACGCCGGAGGAAGCATAGAGCCGCACACGGCTCGCGCGGCCACCGAGCATCCGCCAGACCGGTTCGCCGGTGATCTTGCCGGAGAGATCCCACAGCGCCAGGTCCATCGGCCAGCAGCGGCCATAGTGGAAGTTGATATGCGACAGGACTTCGTAGTGACGCTCCAGATGCCGCGGGTCCTGACCGATGAACAGGTCCTCATGACCTTCGAAGCCCTTCATCAGGTCGCCGGAGCCGATGCCCTCACGGCCCTCGTCGTCCCTGACACGGACGATCGTCGCATCGAAATGCCGGCGCGGCCGCCCATCCCAGCTCGCCTTGAACGGCGGATCGAGCGGCAGTCTGTGATGAGTGATTTCGATGGAAACGATCTTGCTCATGGTCTTGCCTCCCCGCAAACCTCAGCCGAACTGCTGCCAGATGGTCTTGTAGTCGCAATATTTGTCGATCGCATGCACGGAGCGGTCGCGACCGAAACCGGATTGCTTGAAGCCGCCGAAGGGGGTAGCGAAATTCGACATATCGTAAGTGTTGATCCACACCGTACCCGCATGGATCGCCTCGGAAAAGCGGTGCGCGCGGTCCATATCCTTGGTGAAGACCGCGCCGGCAAGGCCATAGATCGTATCGTTGGCGATCGTGAGCGCCTCCTCCTCGGTGTCGAAGGGAATTGCGGCGAGCACCGGTCCAAAAATCTCCTGCCGCGCAAGGCTCATATCATTGGTCATATCGACGAAGACGCCGGGAGAGACATAGTAGCCGCCGGTTTCACTCAGCACCCGTTCAGCACCAAAAGCGCGGCGAGCACCCTCCCTCTCGCCGGCAGCAATCATGGAAAGCACCTTGTTCATATGCTCTTCCTCGATCAGCGCGCCGATCTGCGCCGAGGGGTCGAGCGGATGCTTCAGCGCGATATCCGAGCGCGTCACCGCCTCGATCTTCTCGATCAGTCTGTCCTGCACCGAGCGCTGCACGATCAGCCGCGTCGAGGCATGGCAGGTCTCACCGGAATTGTAGAAGCAACCCCAGGCAGCCGCGCTTGCCGCAGCGTCGAGATCGGCGTCTTCGAAGACGACCAGCGGCGACTTGCCGCCGAGTTCGAGCGCCACGCGCTTGACGTTCGACTGTGCCGCATAGCCCATGATCAGCTTGCCGACCTCGGTCGAGCCGGTGAAGGCGATCATGTCGACATCCATATGCAGCGCCAGCGGCTTGCCGGTCTCCTCGCCATAGCCGGTGACAACATTGAGGACGCCGGCGGGCAGACCCGCTTCGAAAGCCAGTTCCGCAAGACGGATGGCCGAGAGCGATGATTGCTCGGCCGGCTTCAGCACCACGGAATTGCCGGCGGCAATCGCCGGGCCAAGCTTCCAGGCATCGATGATCATCGGATAGTTCCATGGTGTGATCGCACCGACGACGCCGATCGGCACCTTGCGCACCAGGGCGCGGGCATTCGGGCCGGTTGGAGCGATCTCGTCGTACATCTTGTCGATCATCTCGCCGTAGAACTGGATGCCGTCGGCGCAAAGGCGCACATCGACAGTGAGCGAGGCCATGATCGGTTTGCCGACATCCACCGTCTCCAGCATGGCGAGCTCTTCGCCATGGGCGCGGATGAGTTCGGCCCACTTCAGCATGATCCTCTTCTTTTCCAGCGGCTCCTTCCCACGCCAGACGCCGCTCTCAAATGCCGTGCGCGCGGCGGCCACCGCTGCATCGACGTCAGCCGCATTGCCGCGGGCCAAGTCCGCGCCTGGTCTGCCGTCCATTGGACGGATGCGGGTAAAGGTCGCGCCGGAAGAAGAGGCGCGATAGGCGCCATCGATGAAATGCCGTCCTTCGAGCTTGAGGCCGGACAGAACGCTTTCCCAATAGTCGCGCGTGTAATTCTTGGTCATCTCAGATTCCTTTCGGCAACGCCATGACGGCGGCGGCGAAGCGGTCGATATCGGCATCCGTCACATCGCGGATGGCCGAGCGCCGCATCGGCTGGTTTTCCGGAGCGCGCATTTCTCGTGCGAGATCGGTCGCCGCGAATGGCATGAACGCTGCCGGCAGGGCGCGGACGATACCGCAGCGGTCCATCCAATCGGAGACGAAAGCAGGCAGCGCCTCAGCACTTTCGAGACCGCAAGCCTTCGCAGCAGCTGTGAGATCGTTCGTATCCGCCTCGGCCAGCCAGGGTAGAGTCCCTTCAAAGCCAAGGGCGGTTGCGAGTCCATGGTGAACCGGCGCAAGACCCGCCAGCGCATGGCTGATATTGTGAGCAATCGCCGTGCCGCAATTGTCGATGGCAATGCCGGCGAGGCAGGACCCGAAGAGTACATCGCCCCGCGCCTCGATATTGCCGGGCTCCTTCACAGCCGTTTCCAATGCGCTGGTGATCAGCCGTAGCGCCTGATGCGCATAGAGCTGCGCGCCGCGGTGCGTGTTGCGGTTCGTCGCCGCCTCGAAGGCATGGATGAAAGCGTCGAGGCCGCACCAGGCGGTGAGATCGGCCGGCAGCGTGGTCGTCAGGGCCGGATCGAGGATGACGAGATCGGCCTTGGTTTCCGGCCCCCAGATCCAGAGTTTCTTGCCCTCCGGACCTGCAAAAATATTGGTGGCCGAAGTTTCCGAGCCGGTGCCGGCTGTCGTTGGCACCATGATCTTCTTCAGAGGATTCTTCGGGAGAGGATTGGCGGCCAGTGCATAAAGCATCGGATCTTCGCCCGACGCTGCGCAACAGGCGACGATCTTGGCGATATCCAGCGCCGAGCCGCCGCCGACGCCGATCACCATATCCGCGCCCTTGGCCGCCTCTATCGCCGCGCGGATATGCGCGAGCTTCGGTTCGCCGGAGAAATCCGAGAAGATCTGCATCGCGAAGCCCGCTTCAGTCAGATCGGCCTTGATCTTATCCGCAAGACCGGATCGGGCCAGGAACGTATCGATCACCAAAAGAGCGGCGGAAACGCCATCGAAGGATTTGACGGCTGCGGCAAGGCCGGACAGCGCACCGCTGCCAAAGCGGATGTCTGGAATGGCAGAAATGGAAAAGGACACGAGATCACCTGGAAAAGCGCAGCAAATTCGATGCCATGATCCTGCATCACAATTTCAACTCTTCAAATCTGGCCATTTATCAGGAATATTGATGATCTGAAGTTATGGAGAGACAATGCTCGAAAAGATACCGCTGGAGGCCTTCCGCGTGTTCGACGCCGCTGCCCGCGCAATGAACTTTTCCCGCGCAGGCCGCGAACTGAACATCACCCAGGCCGCCGTCAGCCGGCGCATCAAGGGGCTGGAGGATCATCTGGGCGCTGCGCTCTTTACCCGGCGCGGTCGAAACTTGGCGCTGACGCCGGATGGCGAGCGGCTGTTCCAGCGCGTGCGGGCGACGCTCGAATATCTCGAAGAGAGCCTGGAACCTTTCCGCGCCGGCACGGGCGAGATCATTTCGATCGCCGCCAGCGGCTCGGTCTCGCATCTCTGGCTCGGGCAGCGGCTCAAGGATTTCGGAAAGGAGAGCCCCGGCATCTCCGTGCGCCTGCTGACAACGGACTCGCCCTCGGAGCTCGCGTCGGAGACCAACGACCTCGTCATTCTCTATTCCACCGGTGAACACCCGCGCTGGAACCTGACGCTCCTGATGAAGGAAGTGCTGGTGCCGATCGCCTCGCCGGATTATCTGGCCAGCCGCGCCTTGGAACCACAAGCGTTGACATCGGCTGATATCGCCGGGCTCGATCTGATCGACTACGAGCGTTTCAACGCGCATTGGATCAGCTTTCGCCAATGGTTCGGCCGCATCGGCAATCCACTGAAGGGCAAGCTGCCACGACCGCGGTTGTCCTTCTCCACCTATATCATGGCAGTCGAGGCCGCATTGCGCGGCGAAGGCATCGCACTTGGCAGCCTCGGGCTCATCGAGGAACACCTGCGCTCCGGCGCACTGATCACCATCGGCAACGACCGTGTCGAAAGCGGCTTCGGCTATTATCTCGGCGCGCCCCGCTTCCGTTCCCTCTCGCCGGAAGCCGGTCAGTTGCATCGGCATCTGCTGGGCGGCTATCAGGGCTGATACCGACCAAGTCGCGCAACAAAAAAGCGGCCCCAAAAGGCCGCTCTCATTCGAAACCTAAGACTAGATACCGGATCAATCTTGCCCGATTGCGCCGCGAAGACGCGTCATTTCCATGATGTAGTGTTCTAGACGCGACTTGTGCTCGTGATGTTCGACATCTTCGAGTTCTGCCTTGGCGATATCGATACGACGCGTCAATTCGTCCTGTCTAAGGTCTTCAACAGGAATTGCGGATTCCGCAAGCAGCGTGCAGCCGGTCGGCAGGATGTCGGCAAAACCGCCGAACACGACGTAGTCCTGCTTCTTGCCCGTGGCCATATGCACCTTGACGACGCCCGGCTTGATCGTAGTCATCGTCGGCGCATGATGGGCCATCACGGTCATTTCGCCTTCGCTGGCGGGAATGACGACATCGATGACGGATTCCGACAGAAGCAGACGCTCCGGAGACACCAGTTCGAAATTGAAATTGTCAGCCATGACCGGTCACTTCTCGATTGTCTTTATTTTAAGGCAACGGCGCACGAGAGATACCGCGCGCCGTTGGATTGGCCTTATCAGGCAGCCAGCTTCTTGGCCTTTTCCATCGCTTCTTCGATCGAGCCGACCATGTAGAAAGCAGCTTCCGGCAGGTGATCGTATTCGCCGTTGACCAGGCCCTTGAAGCCCTTGATCGTGTCTTCGAGCGCAACGAGCTTGCCCGGCGAGCCGGTGAAGACTTCGGCGACGAAGAACGGCTGCGACAGGAAGCGCTCGATCTTGCGGGCACGGGCGACAGCCAGCTTGTCTTCTTCAGACAGTTCGTCCATGCCGAGGATGGCGATGATGTCCTGGAGAGCCTTGTAGCGCTGCAGGGTCGACTGGACCTTACGAGCGATTTCATAGTGCTCTTCGCCAACGACCAGCGGGTCGAGCATGCGCGACGTGGAGTCGAGCGGGTCGACGGCCGGATAGATGCCCTTTTCAGCGATCGAGCGCGACAGAACCGTCGTTGCGTCCAAGTGAGCGAACGAAGTAGCCGGTGCCGGGTCGGTCAAGTCGTCGGCCGGAACGTAAATGGCCTGAACCGAAGTGATCGAGCCCGTCGTCGTGGTGGTGATGCGTTCCTGCATCTGGCCCATGTCGGTGGCGAGCGTCGGCTGGTAGCCCACGGCCGAAGGAATACGACCGAGCAGAGCCGACACTTCCGAACCTGCCTGCGTGAAGCGGAAGATGTTGTCGACGAAGAACAGAACGTCCTGGCCTTCATCGCGGAAGTTTTCGGCAACGGTCAGACCGGTCAGAGCGACGCGAGCGCGGGCGCCTGGCGGTTCGTTCATCTGACCGTAAACGAGAGCAGCCTTGGAGCCTTCACCGCCGCCGTGCTTGTTGACGCCGGATTCGATCATTTCGTGGTAGAGGTCGTTGCCTTCGCGGGTACGTTCACCCACGCCAGCGAATACCGAGTAACCACCATGTGCCTTGGCGACGTTGTTGATCAGTTCCATGATGAGAACGGTCTTGCCGACGCCGGCGCCGCCGAACAGGCCGATCTTGCCGCCCTTGGCGTAAGGTGCGAGCAAATCGACGACCTTGATGCCGGTGACCAGGATCTGGCCTTCGGTGGACTGCTCGACGTAAGACGGAGCGTCCTGGTGGATCGAGCGCTTGTGGGCGGTCACCAGCGGACCGGCTTCATCGACCGGCTCGCCGATGACGTTCATGATGCGGCCGAGCGTTTCGTGACCGACCGGAACCGAGATCGGCGCGCCGGTGTCGGAAACGGACTGACCGCGAACGAGACCTTCGGTGGAGTCCATGGCGATCGTCCGAACCGAGTTTTCGCCGAGGTGCTGTGCGACTTCCAGAACAAGGCGGTTGCCGTGGTTGTCGGTTTCGAGAGCATTCAGGATCTTCGGCAGATCGCCATCGAAAGAAACGTCCACGACGGCGCCGATAACCTGCGTAACCTTGCCGACCGAAACTGCGGCCATAGCTGCGTCAGCCATATTCTTACCCTCTTTCCCTAACCTCAGAGCGCTTCCGCGCCCGAAATGATTTCAATCAGTTCCTTGGTGATCTGCGCCTGACGCTGACGGTTGTAGTTCAGCGTCAGCTTGTTGATCATCTCACCAGCATTTCGCGTCGCATTGTCCATCGCGCTCATCTTCGCGCCCATCTCGCCGGCAACGTTCTCAAGGAGCGCGCGGAAGATCTGGACCGAGATATTACGCGGGATCAAGTCCGCGAGGATCGAAGCCGCATCCGGCTCGTATTCATAAACAGCGCCCTTGTGAGCGGCATCTTCTTCAACAACATCCGGAGCCGAAGCCGGAATGAGCTGCAACGCCGTCGGCACCTGGCTGATCACCGACTTGAACTCGGAGTAGAACAACGTGCAAACGTCGAACTCACCAGCCTCGAACATCTCGATGATGCGCTTGCCGATCTGATCGGCATTGTCGTAGCCGATCCGCTTGACGTCGCGCAGTTCCTTGCGCTCGACGATCAGCGAGGCGAACTCACGACGCAGGATGTCATAGCCCTTCTTGCCGACTGTGAAGATCTTCACGGTCTTGCCTTCGGCAAGCAGCTTGCGAACGTGGTCGCGGGCAAAACGCGCGATCTGCGAGTTGAAGCCGCCACAAAGGCCGCGTTCCGCACTGCAGACAACGAGCAGATGAACGTCGCTCTTGCCGGTGCCGGTCATCAGCAGCGGGGCATCGTCAGCATCGCTGACGGCAGCCGTGATGTTTGCAAGAACAGCACCCATGCGCTGCGAGTAGGGCCGTGCGGCCTCAGCCGCCTCCTGGGCGCGCCGAAGCTTCGCCGCGGCGACCATTTTCATCGCCTTGGTGATCTTCTGCGTCGCCTTGACGGAGGCGATCCGGTTTTTCAGATCCTTAAGTGAAGGCATCCGGTATCCGTCCTAGAAGTGAGGCCCGATCAGGCGAAAGACTTGGCGTAGCTGTCGAGAGCAGCTGTGAGCTTGCCCTTGGTCGCGTCGCTGATCGCCTTTTCGGTGCGGATCGCGTCAAGGATGTCCTTGCCTTCCGACCGCAGGTAGGAAAGCAGCCCCTGCTCGAACTTGCCGATCTGCGGAACGGTGATCTTGTCGAGATAGCCGTTGACGCCAGCAAAGATCACAGCAACCTGCTCTTCCGTCTTCAACGGCGAGAACTGCGGCTGTTTCAGGAGCTCGGTCAGGCGAGCGCCACGGTTCAGCAGACGCTGCGTTGCGGCATCGAGGTCCGAACCGAACTGAGCGAAGGCAGCCATTTCGCGATACTGGGCAAGCTCGCCCTTGATCGAGCCGGCAACCTGCTTCATCGCCTTGATCTGTGCCGACGAGCCAACGCGCGAAACCGACAGACCGACGTTAACAGCCGGACGGATGCCCTGATAGAACAGGTCGGTTTCAAGGAAGATCTGGCCGTCGGTGATCGAGATCACATTGGTCGGAATGAAGGCAGAAACGTCGTTGCCCTGGGTTTCGATGACCGGCAGAGCGGTCAGCGAGCCGGCGCCCTTTTCATCGTTCATCTTTGCAGCGCGCTCGAGGAGACGCGAATGCAGATAGAAGACGTCGCCCGGATAGGCTTCGCGGCCCGGCGGGCGGCGCAGCAGCAGCGACATCTGACGGTAGGAAACGGCCTGCTTCGACAGGTCGTCATAGCCGATGAGGGCGTGCATGCCGTTATCGCGGAAATATTCGCCCATAGCGCAGCCGGCGAATGGCGCCAGGTACTGCATGGGGGCCGGATCCGACGCCGTCGCAGCAACGATGATCGAGTACTTCAGCGCGCCGCGCTCTTCGAGCACCTTGACGAACTGAGCGACAGTCGAACGCTTTTGACCGATAGCAACGTAGACGCAGTACAGCTTCTCGCTCTCAGGGCCAGCATCGTGGATGGCCTTCTGGTTCAGGATCGTGTCGAGAAGGATTGCAGTCTTGCCGGTCTGGCGGTCGCCGATAACAAGTTCGCGCTGGCCGCGGCCAACCGGGATCAGCGCGTCGATGGCCTTGAGGCCGGTCGACATTGGCTCATGCACCGACTTGCGCGGAATAATGCCCGGAGCCTTGATGTCGACACGCGAACGGCGGGTCGCATGGATCGGGCCCTTGCCGTCGATCGGATTGCCGAGGGCGTCGACGACGCGGCCGAGCAGTTCCGGGCCAACCGGAACGTCAACGATCGCGCCAGTGCGCTTGACGGTGTCGCCTTCCTTGATGTCGCGGTCGGAGCCAAAGATAACCACGCCGACATTGTCGGATTCGAGGTTCAGGGCCATACCACGGATGCCGCCGGGGAATTCGACCATTTCGCCGGCCTGGACATTGTCCAGACCATAGACGCGGGCGATACCGTCACCGACGGAAAGAACCTGGCCGACTTCGGAGACTTCGGCTTCTTTGCCGAAATTTTTAATCTGATCTTTCAGAATTGCGGAAATTTCCGCGGCGCGGATATCCATCAGCCGACCTCTTTCAATGCAAGCTTAAGGGTAGAGAGTTTGGTACGAAGAGACGTATCAATCTGACGGGACCCGACCTTCACGATCAGACCACCAAGAATCGACGGATCGACCGTAACGGCAATCGCCACGTCCTTGCCGGTGACGCCCTTCAGCGCCGCCTTCAATTCGTCTTCCTGCGCCAGAGTCAGCGCATGCGCCGAAGTGACCTCGGCAGAAACTTCGCCGCGATGCTGCGCGGCAATGATACGGAAAGCCTTGATCATGCCCGGCAGCGCAAAAAGGCGCCGGTTGCCTGCCACGACCTTGAGGAAATTGGTGACGTAGTTGCCGAAGCCCGCCTTTGTCGCCAGCGCCTGGACGGCACCGACCTGCTCTTCTGCTGAAAAGACTGGGCTCAAGACGAAACGCTTCAAATCATCGCTGTCATCCAGCATGGCTTGGAACCGATCAAGATCGGCGGTCACTGTCGGGACGGCACCCTCCTCGAGGGCCAGTTCGAACAATGACGAGGCATATCGCTCTGCAACACCAGAAATATGCTGGGATGTGTCTGCCACGGGCACAAAATTCCCTGATTTCAACCCAAGAATTCGGCTTCCGAGAGACGGAAGTCACATGCTCTTGAATTCGTTTTGATTTCCCCCAGAAATCAGCAGGGGCTTCCCCCTACCTCATCCGAAATTCGGGGTTCGTCTAACATAGGATATTGAGACTCGCAACACGCGTATTGGCCGAATACGCTATTCGGGTGAATTTATGATGGCAAAAATTCAAAACCATGGGGATAGCGCAGGCAATGCTAGCTGATGCGAAAGCATTTTCGCTTCAAATGTAGCCCAATCCGTAAAGAAGCGGTAGAGCCGCCAAGATCGCCTGAACAACCAGAAGTAACAGATTCAAGATCACGCTCCCCCGATCCGACATGATAGAGAGGATGCGGCCAAAGGCGGCAACAGCGAAGGACGCCCCAAGCGCCAGATAGATCATCGGCTGGGCCAGCAGAATAGCGACAAGCCCGAAACCGAGATAGAAGCCGCCCATCGAACGCCCCTCGGCATAGGCTTCCGGCCGCCCCTCGCGCACCTGCAGCTTGAGAAAACGATAGGCGTAGCCTGGGGCAAACATCATGATGAAGCCGATGAGCGCCGTAAACGCCGCCGAGCAATAGGCAAGCTGCTCGCCCAGGTCAGTCGGAAAATAAAGCTCCATCGGTCGTCCCCAAAATCGGCCCAAATCATCAAGAGGCTGACTTATGACATGAAGCGGCGGAACAGGGGAAGACGCTGGAAAGGCGTCGTTCTCGCGAAACTACAAGAAACTCTGTGGATCGATGTCCAGTTGCACATGCACGGAGCCACGCTCCTTCGGTGCCTGCGCCAGCATAGCCTTGAGAAAACCCTGCATGTCGGAATTGCGCTTGCCGTGCACCAGCAGGCGGAAGCGATGGCGGCCGCGCACCAGGGCGAGCGGCGCTTCGGCGGGACCAAGGACGGAGATCCCCTGCACCTGTGGCGCGGCGCTCCGCATGCTGCGGGCGTGGGTCTCGGCATCCTGGCGGGTTTCGGCGGAAACGATGATCGATGCAAGCCTGCCGAAAGGCGGCAGTACCGCCCTCTCACGCTCGGAAATCTCGCGCTCGTAGAATGCGCTGGCATCGCCGGAGACGATCGCCTGCATGACCGGGTGCTGCGGCTGATAGGTCTGCAGCAACCCGTGGCTCTTGAGGCCGGTTCGCCCGGCGCGTCCCGTCACCTGCGACAGCAATTGGAACGTCCGCTCGGCAGCGCGCGGGTCGCCATTGGCAAGGCCGAGATCGGCGTCGACAATGCCGACCAGCGTCATCAGCGGGAAATTATGGCCCTTGGCGACGAGCTGCGTGCCGATCACGATATCCGCCTCTCCCTTGGCAATGGCCTCGAGTTCAAGCCGCAGCCGCTTGACGCCGCCCATGATGTCGGAGGAGAGCACGATCGTCCGCGCCTCGGGAAAATGCCGCTCGACCTCCTCGGCGATGCGCTCGACGCCCGGCCCGCAGGCGACGAGATGGTCGAGCGTGCCGCATTCCGGGCAGGCCTCGGGCGTCCGCTCGGCGTAGCCGCATTGATGGCATTGGATCTGGCCACGGAAACGATGTTCCACCAACCAGCTCGAACATTGCGGGCACTGGAAGCGGTGGCCACAAACGCGGCAGAGCGTCAGCGGAGCATAGCCCCGCCTGTTGAGAAACAGCAGCGATTGCTGGCCCTTCTCCACCGTCTTGCCGATCGCCCGGATCAGCAGTGGCGACAGAAACCCACCGCGCTCCGGTGCATGTCGGCGCATGTCGATCAGATGCAGATCCGGAAGAGCCGCATCGCCGAAGCGAGTCGGTAGGTGGATGGTGCTATAGCGCCCGCTCTGCCCATTCACCTGGCTCTCGACCGAGGGCGTGGCCGAGACCAGCACCACTGGAAAATCGCCGATCCGGCCGCGCACGACCGCCATGTCACGGGCATTGTAATAGACGCGATCCTCCTGCTTGTAGGCGGGATCGTGTTCTTCGTCGACGATGATCAATCCCAAGTCTTCGAAGGGCAGGAACAGCGCAGAGCGTGCGCCTGCAACGACCCGGACTTCGCCGGTCACCGCCTGCCGCCAGACCTTTTCACGCATGCGCGGTGCCAGGTCCGAGTGCCACTCGGCCGGCTTAGCGCCAAAACGATCCTGGAAGCGCTCGAGAAAACTCGCCGTCAGCGCAATTTCCGGCAGCAGGATCAACACCTGCTTGCCGCGCTTCAGCGTCTCGGCGATCGCCTCGAAATAGACCTCGGTCTTGCCTGAGCCGGTGACGCCGTCGATGAGCGAAACGGAAAACTCCCCCTTGCGCACCTCGGCTAGGATCTCATCGGCCGCTTCGCGCTGCGGTCCTTCGAGCCGCGAGCCGATATAGTCGGGATCGGGCGTGGCGACAACGGGCGGCGGCGGCAGGAACACCGTTTCGAAAATGCCTTGCGTGATCAGCCCGTCGATGACGCTCACCGAGACGCCGGCGGCATGCGCCAGCCCGCTGCGCGTCCAGGACAGGCCGTCATTTGCCATCTCCATCACCCGAGCGCGGGCCGGTGTCAGCCGTTCCGGCGCACCGCCGACAAAACGAAGGCCCTCGACCATCGGTTCGGGATCGAAGGCGGCCGGCGCCCGCAACGCCATGCGGGCGACGAGACCGGGCGGCGACAGCGTATAGGCGGCCACCCAATCGATGAAATCGCGCATCTCCCTGGTGAGCGGCGGGCAGTTGAACACATGGCTGATCGGCCGCAGCTTCTTCGGATCGACGCCGCCCTCGTCGCCGCCGTCCCAAACGACGCCGATCACCTGCCTCGGCCCGAGCGGCACCTGCACGACCGAGCCGGGCTCGACCGCCATGCCTTCCGGCACCGCATAGGAATAGGGCTTCGGCGCCGGCATCGGCACCAGAACCGAGACCGTGCGGCTCATGGTCGGGTTTACGGGCGCGGCTTCGAAAAGCGCGCCAAACAGATCGGACGAATCTTTACTCATCGCGCCAGACCATGCCCCGAGCGGCGACAAAAGAAAACCCATGTTGCCATGTTGTTCTTATTCTTCACCTTCACCGCGGATGGAACGCAGGGAACGGTACTGGTGTGCGGACATGGAGCGAAGCTGCATACTGAAGGCCTAATCTATTTTGTCAGGCAAGAGAACGGTGCGCGTGGTCAATCGAACCGAAGGAGATGCGAATAACCGTTGCCGAGGTGCGGCTGAAAGCCAAGCGCCTGCCAAAACGCCGATGCATCTTCGCTTCCCGAATGAACGGTGAGCAGCGTCGTCGCCTGTCGGGCCTGATCGATCAGAGCATCTGCCAGCATGCGGCCGATGCCCTGGCCCCGCACCGATGGGTGGACATAGAAGCGACGCATACGCAACGCGTCGGCAATCGTAGGCTCTGCTGAAAGGCCGCCAACGCCAACCGGCGCTTCACCCGCAAAAGCCATCAAGAGGTACTCGCCGTCGCGATCGAAGCGATTGCTGCCATCGAACCATTCGTCGATCAACCGATCGATAAAACGATAGCCTTCCCGCCGCGCCTCGATTGCAAGTGAATGTACGTGCGGTGGCAATGCACCGACGATAGGGCGAATATCGACCTCAATTGCCAATGATGTGCCTCTCGACGAACGCAGTCGTCAAACGGAATGCTCCGCGACGGCAGCGGCCATATCCTGCGCCGCAGCCGGAGTGCTGACCGGCGTAAAAGTTGCGTTCCCGTCCGCCGCCAGATCGAACACCGTGTGCTTTTCCAGCGCCTTCGTCACTTCGTTGACGTCGCCGTCCAGTTGCTCGACCGGAATGAGATTGCCGATCAGGAAATCGAAGCGGTCACCGCGCTTGTTGAGGAGTTCGTGGAACACCGTCATGTCCCGCAGTTCCGTTGACCATTTGGCGAACCAGTAGAACAGCCCCGAATTGCGCGCCGTCAGATGCACCGGCAGGATCGGCAGATTGTATTTGCGCGCCAGTCCGACGGCTGACGTTTTCCAGGGCCGCTCGTTCAACTTGCCGTTTGCCCAATAGGCGATGCGGCCGGAAGGGAACAGCACGGTGACCTTTCCCTCGGCAACGGCCCGATTGGTGAGCTGCAGCGTTTCACGGGTCTTCAGCTTGCTCTTATATTCCTCGCGCCATTCGACAGGGATGATCATCTCAGCGAAACGAGGATTGACGCGGACGGCATCGCGATTGGCGAAAACCATCATGTCGGGCCGACGCGTCTTCAGGAGATCGAAAACCGCGACGCCATCGGCAATGCCGGTCGGATGGTTGCTGACGAGAATGAAGCCGCCGGAGGCCGGTATGCGCTCGGCATGCGTCACCCCGATATCGAGTTTCAACAGATCGCTCATATATTCGAAGCACTGGAAACCCGGCAGCTTGGCGACATCGTTGGCAAATTCGATCGCCTTGTTGTAGCGCAGCAGCGTGTAGAGAAAGGGCCTCATCAACGGCCAGAGCGGGTTGCGGACGATCTTCTGGCCGCGCTCGGCGATCAGCGTATCGACGATGTGTCCAGGCTGGCCCTGGGACACCAAAGCGATCGCTTCTGCAAGTTGCCCCAATGCAGTTATCGAACCGCGACGTGCCATGAAATGCCCTGGATGGTTGGGTTATACTCTATCGCAATCGAATATGATCGAAGCATGACAAGCGCCTCGCGTATAACCGCTTAAATCGAATTTGATTTAAGGAATGGCTTATACGCAGTTGAAAAAATACTACCGCGTTCGTCCGCACTCAAAGGAGAGGCACGGCGCAGTAGGAATGTTAGCGATTCCATAACCTTCCCTGCTTCAAAGTGGCAGAATGAATTTGAATTTCAAGGGGTTTTCCACTGAACGAGTTGCTGATTATCGCCGATCCCGGGCTGATGGCCGAGCGCAACCGTTGGCTGGATGCTCTCGGCCAAGAGCGGCGGCTTTCCGCCCACACGCTGAACGCCTATGAGCGCGACACACGGCAATTCCTGACGTTTCTGACCGGCCATCTCGGCGGTCCGGCGACGATCAAGGATATTCACGCGTTGCGCCCCGCCGACTTCCGCGGTTTTCTCGCCACTCGTCGCAAGGATGGCGCGGGTGCACGTTCGCTCGGGCGCAATCTCGCCGGCCTTCGTTCCCTGCTGCGTTACCTCGAAAAGAAGGGGCTGGTGAATGCGGCCGGCGCCGGCGCGGTGCGGTCGCCGAAACAGCCGAAATCGCTGCCGAAACCGCTGTCGGACACCCAGGCAATCACCGTCGTCAGCGATGAGGCGCAGATGCATGACGAACCCTGGATCGCCGCGCGCGACACGGCCGTGCTGACCTTGCTCTACGGCTGCGGCCTGCGCATCTCCGAAGCGCTGAATCTGACGCCGGAAGATGTGCGCCCCGGCGCGACGGCGCTGCGCATCACCGGCAAGGGCAACAAGACCCGGCTGGTGCCGCTGCTGCCGATCGTTCTCGAAGCGGTCGAAAAATACCGCGCACTCTGCCCCTATCATCTCGACGCGGGCACTCCCCTCTTTCGCGGCGCGCGTGGCGGCAAACTGCAGGCCGGCATCATCCAGCGCGGCATGCAGAAGCTGCGCAGCGCCTTCGGCCTGCCGGACACCGCTACGCCGCATGCGCTGCGCCATTCCTTCGCCACGCATCTGCTCGCAGGTGGTGGTGACTTGCGCACGATCCAGGAATTGCTCGGTCATGCCTCTCTTTCGACGACCCAGGTCTATACCGGCGTCGATTCATCGCGGCTGCTGGAGGTCTATGATCGGGCTCATCCGCGGGCGTAAGAAAATATTAACCCCTCGCGTTAAGGGAATATGCGTGTCCGAAGGGTAGTGCAGAAGCATGTATGGGCATGTCTCGCGAAAGCCACGTTCGCGCTTTAGGAGTCGTGCCCTCTGCCAGCGGAAGGTTTAGATGATTTCTGCGCTCGAACCTAAGACGATGCAGTCGATGAAACCGGCAATCGGCGACCTCCTCCTTTGGCTCGCCACAGCCTTTCCATTGATGCTGGCAGTTCTGTTGATCACAACCGTACTCAGCTTGCAGCCGGCGCATGCCGACGAGACGGCATCCGACAGCTGCGGCGGCAAAGATCTGATGGCTGAACTGCAGAAAAGCGATCCCGCGAAATATGCCTCCGTCCTCGCCGAGGGTGCCAAAGTGGCGAACGGCAAAAGCATCTTCTGGAAGATCGAAAAGCCCGGCTTGAAACCTTCCTGGCTGCTCGGCACCATGCATGTCAGCGACGCGCGCGTGCTGACCATGCCGAAGGGTGCAGCCGAAGCAAGTGCTGCCGCCGATACGATCGTCGTCGAATCCGATGAAATCCTTGACGACAAAAAGGCGGCGGCGGCTCTCTTCGTCAATCCGTCGCTGACCATGCTGACCGACGGCTCGACCATCAGCCAGCATCTGTCTCCCGAAGACAATGCCAAGCTGGAAGCGGGCCTGAAACAGCGCGGCGTGCCGCTCGCCGCAGTCTCCCATATGCAGCCCTGGTTGATTTCGAGTTCTTTCGAAATGACCGCCTGTGAAGTCCGCCGCAAGGCGACCGGGATGAAATTCCTCGATCAGAAACTTGCCAGTGACGCCGCCGCTAAGGGCAAGCAGGTCAAGGGCTTGGAAACACTGGCCGAACAGGCCAAGGCGATGAGCGATCTGCCGATCGAACTGCATCTGAAATCGCTGATCCAGACGCTGGAACTCGGCGACAAGATCAATGACATCAACGAAACCATGACCGATCTCTATCTCGCCGGCAATATCGGCGCGATCATGCCGATGCTGAAGAATATCGTTCCGGACCAGAACTTGTCCGACGACGATACTGCCGCCTTCGAACAGCGCATCATCCTCGACCGCAACAAGGTGATGGCGGAGCGCGCCGCGCCCATCCTTGCCCAGGGCAATGTGTTCATTGCCGTCGGCGCGCTGCATCTGGCGGGCGATCAGGGTCTCGTCGAATTGCTGCGCAAGCAGGGTTTCACGGTGACCGCTGCCGACTGAGTGCTCCCATTCGTTTGCCGAAGTCCGTCAGCATTGTCTTGACAATCAACCGATGGAACGGCGTGATCACAGCGATATAGATCCGGCCGAGCAAAATCTTCCGCTTCACGAGCGTTGTCGTATCGATGAGTTGACGCCCCTGACCATCATCCCGCACGTCGATCACGATACGAAAATCAAGGTGCTTGTCGTCGAAACCGAGAACAACTTGGTTCTCTGATTTGCTGACGATCGGAAAGAAGCCGATTGTCTCCGACGTATGTGGGGAATGATGTCTCGTGGATTTCAGGCCGAAGACACCGACAATCGTATCACGCAGCCTTAACAGTGACCGCACCCAGAAAGGAAATTTGCCGAACATTGCGCGTGCTGCGACAACCGCCGTAAAATCCGATTCCTGTACCTGCAACTCGTAACAATCGGCCCAATCCGCGTCCGGCAACGCGGGATGCGGCATATGTGGTTCAATCATTATGGGCTTTGCCGACATTCTGTCGTCCGCTGTTTCATTCTCTGCAAAGTAGCATAACCAACGTGCTGCCAGACATACAAACAGCAGCTGCGGCAATTCGTTCACGACAACCGGCAAAAGGAAACGGCGGCCGTCATCACGGCCGCCGCTCACATCAAAAGTAACGTCTCTATACCTTACATATGGATCGGCTTGAAGAAGGTCGCGAGTGCCGCTTCCTTCACGGCTTCCGACATGGTCGGATGTGCATGGCAGGTGCGGCCGAGATCTTCCGAGGAGCCGCCGAATTCCATCAGCACGGCAATCTCGTGAATCATCTCGCCGGCGCCAAAGCCCACGATGTGGCCGCCGAGAACGCGGTCGGTGTCCTTGTCCGCCAGGATCTTGACGAAGCCATCCGTCGCCAGCATGGCGCGGGCGCGTCCGTTGGCGGTGAAGGGGAATTTGCCAACCTTGTAGGCCACCCCCGCGGCCTTCAGTTCTTCCTCGGTCTTGCCGACGGAGGCGACTTCCGGCTGCGTATAGACCACGCTCGGAATGACGTCATAGTTCACATGGCCCGCCTGGCCGGCTAGGATTTCGGCGAGCGCCACGCCCTCGTCTTCCGCCTTGTGCGCCAGCATCGGACCCTTCACCACGTCGCCGATGGCATAGATGCCGGGAACATTGGTCTTGAAGTGGCCATCGATCTCGACGCGTCCCCGATTGTCGAGGACAACGCCAGCCTCTTCCAGGCCGAGTCCGGCCGTGTAGGGCTTGCGGCCGGTGGACACCAGCACGACATCGGCATCGAGCACCACCTTGTCGCCGCCCTTGACCGGCTCGAAGGTAACCTTGGCACCGTTGCCGACCTTCTCGACGCCGGTGACCTTGGCACTGAGATGGAAGTTGATGCCCTGCTTGGCCAGCATGCGCTGGAACTGCTTGGAGACTTCGCCGTCCATGCCGCCGAGGATGGTGTCAAGATACTCGACGACGGTGACCTTGGCGCCGAGGCGCGACCAGACCGAGCCGAGTTCGAGACCGATGACGCCGCCGCCGACGACAATCATGTTTGCCGGCACCTTGTCGAGCGCGATACCGCCGGTGGACGAAATGATCACCTTCTCATCGATTTCGAGGGGCACACCCGGAATGCCGGCAACGTCGGAGCCAGTCGCGATGACGATGTTCTTGCCTTCGATCTCGGTCACCTTGCCATCTTCGGCTGTCACGGAGACCTTACCGGCAGCGACGATCTTGCCCGTGCCCTGGAAGGCATCGATCTTGTTCTTCTTGAAGAGGAAGGCAACGCCGTCGACGTTCGACTTCACCGTCGCATCCTTGTGCGCCATCATCTTCGAAAGGTTGAGCGTCGGCGCGGCGACTTCGACGCCGAGCGCATCCATGCCATGGCCGGCATGATGGAACATTTCGGAAGCATGCAGCAGCGCCTTGGAGGGGATGCAGCCGACGTTGAGGCAGGTGCCGCCAAAGGTGGCGCGCTTTTCGACGACTGCCACCTTGAGGCCGAGCTGTGCCGCCTTGATGGCGCAGACATAACCGCCGGGGCCGGTTCCGATAATGATCACATCGTAGGACATTGTTTAATTTCCTTGTTTTGTATCTCTGTTAGTCAGTCGCCCGCGCCAATGCGAGGCGGATGCCGAAGCCGACAAGAGCCGCTCCGGTGATGCGGTTGAACCATTTGCCGCCGGCGATGAAGCGATCGCGCACCGGTTTGACGGTGAAGAAGATGGAAACGCCGGCGAACCAGGCGACGAGCGCGGTCGCCATGCCGATGCCATAGCTGAACTGGATCAGCGCCGGTGTGTCGTGATGCACGAGCGTCGAAAACAGCGACAGGAAAAACAGCACCGGCTTCGGATTGAGCGCATTGGTGATGAAACCCGTCGGCAGGCAGCGCCAGATGGAAACCGGCTTGCGGTCCTCGTCGCTGATCTCGATCTCCTTCACCTTGAAGCCCGGCTCCCGGAAGGACTTGATGCCGAGATAGACGAGATAAAGGACGCCGGCCCATTTGATCAGGCTGAAGAGCATCAGTGATTTCGAGACGATGAGGCCAAGGCCGAGAATGGTGTAGCTGACGTGGAAGAGCAGCGAGAAGCCCATGCCGAGGCCGGTCATGACAGCCGCGCGGCGGCCATGCACAATGCTTTGGCGCAGGATGACGGCAAAATCAGCGCCCGGTGCGACGATGAAAATCGAAAACACCGCCATCAAGCCGAGGAATTCCAGAAGATATTGCATGATCTCCGCCTTTCCCGATCAACGGCCGCCGCTCACATCGAGGACGGCGCCCGTTATATAGGATGCCTGGGAGCCCAAGAGGTAGAGGATGGCATCAGCCACTTCTTCCGCCGTGCCCGCCCTCTTCATCGGCAGTTGCGGGGCGATTTCGCGCGCCCGGTCGGGTAGGCCTGCGGCCGCGTGGATGTCGGTATCGATAATGCCCGGCCGCACCGCGTTGACCCTTATGCCCTCGGCTGCCACCTCTCGCGCAAGACCGAGCGTGAACGTATCGATCGCGCCTTTGGACGCCGCATAGTCGACATATTGCCCGCCACCGCCCAGAGTGGCTGCCACGGAGGAGACGTTGACGATCGCGCCGCCCTTGCCGCCATGGCGGGTCGACATGCGGCGAACAGCTTCCGCGGCCGCGAGCATCGAGCCGGTGATGTTGATGCGAAACATGCGGTCAAGCCGCTCCGGCGTCATCTCGTCCAGTCGCTGCACACGATCCACGATGCCCGCATTGTTGACGAGACCATCCAGCCGGCCGAAATGTTGGTCGACGGTGGAAAAGATGGATCGGATATCGTCGGCCGAGCCAACATCGCCGGCGATGGCAATCGCCTCACCGCCGGTATCGCGGATCGCAGCGACGACCGCCTCCGCCGCCACCTTGTTCGAAGCGTAATTGACGGCCACTGCCCAGCCTTGTCGGGCAGCGGCGATCGAAACCGCCGCCCCGATACCACGGCTGCCGCCGGTGACGAGAAGAACAGGAGATTTGCCAATCATTCGCCACATCCTTTCAAGGTTAAGACATCCCACGGAGCGACGGTTGCTTTGCCCTCGCCCCAGATAGAGGATTCACGGATCGAAGGCCCGAGTGCCGGTAGGAACAGCCGTGCCGCGGCCCCGGCACCCTCCGCCGGCAGGGCACTGATGTTGCCCGTCAGGTCGGAGGCATAGATCATGCCCTGCCACACGGTGCAGGCGCGGAGATCTGCGCCTGTCACATCGCCTTCCGGACAATTGAACATGATCATGCCATTAGCACGCAGTAGATCGTCCGAGCGCATTACCACGCCATCCGCCACGATCGATGTGTTGCGCACGGCGAATTTGAACTTATTGCTGGTGGCGGCCGCCTGGGAGCCGACTGGTTCGAAACGCAGCTCGTAGGCGTCGTCCATGTCGCCGTAAACAGCCTTTTCCTGCACGCATTCATCCGCCAGCGCCGGGGCGGGAATGGCCGTAAACGCCATCATCGCCCAGTGCACGGGGGTCAATCGTGCCATCGCCCGGTTCACCAGCATGATCACCCTCCCCCCGGCTCGTGCCGGCCATCTGCATTTTCGGTCACCCCGAAATCCGTGAACAGCACCAGCGGGCGATCATTCGCATCGAGACCCCAGAACACTGGATAGAAACCGTCCCCCCAACCGCTCCAGAAGATCGCGACATTGCCGCGTTTCCCGATCAACGGCCGATGCATGACATATTTATCGTCATTCACGTTGATTTCGGAAGCCAGCACATCGTCGTAATAATTGATGTCCGAAGAGGACTTCTGCGTGCGGACCTGCTGCTCCCGCTCCTGAATCAGCGCATATGTATCCGCATCCATGTAGCAGCCGAGACCGGCGTCCACCAGATAGCCAAAGAACTCGTCGCCCTTCAGCGACTTGATATCCTGGTCGGGAATAAGCGCCAGCTCCCAGCGCACCGGCTTGCCCTCGGCAAAGCGCAGGCTGGCGGCGGCGATGCGGCCGAAGGCTTCATAAAGCGTCACGGGATAGTTGCCGGGCGGAACGGTCCTGACGAAAGCCCTGCGATCCGGCCCGACCAGAGGATCGCTGGCGACAATGCGACCGGACGTCAGTTCGACATCGCCCATGCGAAAGACGGTGATCGACCGAGCGGCGAGATCGGCGTCGCTCAGCGACGCCAGATCGAGATTACTGCTGAGCTTTGCAGCTTCGAAATCATCCGCGACAGCGGAGGATGGCATCCACGCGGCAACAGCGCAAAAGAGTCCGCGCATCGTCCGCATGGGCCATTTCGACATGAGCCAGCGCTCCCTTAGAGATCGAGAACCAGACGTTCCGGATCTTCCAGGCTTTCCTTGACACGCACGAGGAAGGTGACGGCTTCCTTGCCGTCGACCATACGGTGATCGTAGGAAAGCGCCAGATACATCATCGGGCGGATGACGACCTGGCCGCCGATGGCGACCGGGCGCTCCTGGATCTTGTGCATGCCGAGAATGCCCGACTGCGGCGCATTGAGAATCGGCGAGGACATCAGCGAACCGTAGACTCCGCCATTGGTAATGGTGAAGGTGCCGCCCTGCATATCAGCCATTGAAAGTGTGCCGTCGCGGGCAGCCTTAGCCAGACGGCCAAGCTCCTTCTCGACCTCCGCGATCGACATCTGGTCTGCATCGCGAATGACGGGAACAACGAGGCCCTTGTCGGTGCCGACTGCCATGCCGATGTGGCAGTAGTTCTTGTAGACGATGTCGGTGCCGTCGATCTCGGCGTTGACCGCCGGGAGTTCCTTCAGCGCATGCGTGACGGCCTTGGTGAAGAAGCCCATGAAGCCGAGCTTCACACCATGCTTCTTCTCGAAGATGTCCTTGTACTTGTTGCGCAGGTCCATGACGGCCTTCATATCCACCTCGTTATAGGTGGTGAGCATGGCCGCGGTATTCTGTGCATCCTTGAGGCGCTTGGCGATCGTCTGGCGCAGGCGGGTCATCTTGACGCGCTCTTCACGGCCGGCGTCTTCGACAGCGGTCGGGGCACGGACGGCAACCGGAGCAGCCGGTGCGGCGGCAGGCGCCGAAGCCGCCTTGGCAACAGCGGCAATGACATCGCCCTTCAGGACCTGGCCGCGCTTGCCGCTGCCGTCGACCTGATCGGCCGACAGGTTATTTTCTGCAAGCAGCTTGGCGGCAGCAGGCGCCGGCGGCATGGCGGAAGCGGGGGCGGCAACGGCTGGAGCTGCAACCGGGGCGGTAGCGGCAGGCGCCGCAGCCTGGGCCGGAGCGGCAGCAGCGCCGTTGCCGGCGGAGATCTGGCCGAGCAGCGCGCCGAGGCCAACGGTTTCGCCAGCCTGGGCGACGATTTCGCTAAGCGTACCAGCTGCGGGCGCGGGAACTTCGATCGTTACCTTGTCGGTTTCCAGCTCGAGAATCGGCTCATCGGCCTTGATGGCATCGCCGACCTTCTTGAACCAGGTGCCGACGGTCGCCTCGCTGACGGACTCGCCGAGGGTAGGAACGCGGATTTCAGTGGCCATTGTTCAGATCCTGATTTTTCGTCGTTATACGTTAAGTAGATGATCCGGCAGCAGACGGCCGGAGAATGACAGATGGCATCGGCGAGATTTCGGTACGGAAGCCGAGCCCGGCAAGCAGGACGGGATCAGCATCGCAGAGCGCCTTCGCGGCGTCGGCATCTGCTGTCTCGATGATCGCCATGCCAAAGGCACCGTCGGCAGCGAAGACCGGGCCGACGACAATGGCCACCCCGGTTTGTGCATGTCCGTGCCAATAGGCAGCATGTTGTTGCATGACGGCCATCTCCTCCCCAGTGGCGTCATGTGGAAAGCTGGGACGCGGCGGCACAAGTTTCATATGAAAATAAGCCATCGTCCCGCCTCCCTATCGTCTTTGCTCGATGATCTTGTCAGAAAACCGCTTCGCACTTTTCTGGATCATGCTTCAACCGCCAAGCGCATCCTCAAGGAACGCGGCAAGCTGCGCCAGATGCTTGGACATCAGGCCCGTCGCCGGGGAGGCGGCGGCCGGACGGCCGGTGTAGCGAACGCGCTGGTACTTGGCATCGATATGGGCGAGCACCCATTCCAGATAGGGATCGATGAAGGACCATGCGCCCATGTTCTTGGGCTCTTCCTGGCACCAGACCATCTCCGCATTGCGGAAGCGGCTGAGCTCGTTGATGAGCGCCTTGGCCGGGAACGGATAGAGCTGTTCGATGCGCAGCAGATAGATGTCGTCGATGCCGCGCTTCTCGCGCTCTTCCAGCAGGTCGTAATAGACCTTGCCCGAGCAGATGACGACACGACGGATCTTGTTGTCCTTCTGCAGCTTGATCGGGCCGTCTTTGATGACTTCCGCATCGTCCCAGAGCAGACGGTGGAAGGAGGTTTCTCCCGCCATTTCCGCCAGGCTCGACACGGCGCGCTTGTGGCGCAGCAGCGACTTCGGCGTCATCAGGATCAGCGGCTTGCGGAAGTCACGCTTCAGCTGACGGCGCAGGATGTGGAAGTAGTTCGCCGGCGTCGTGACGTTGGCGACCTGCATGTTGTCTTCAGCACAGAGCTGCAGATAGCGTTCCAGACGGGCCGAGGAGTGTTCCGGGCCCTGACCTTCATAGCCATGCGGCAGCAGGCAGACGAGACCGGACATGCGCAGCCACTTGCGTTCGCCCGACGAGATGAACTGGTCGAAGACGACCTGCGCACCGTTTGCGAAGTCGCCGAACTGAGCTTCCCAGAGCGTCAGCGCATTCGGACGAGCGAGCGAATAACCGTATTCGAAGCCGAGAACCGCCTCTTCCGAGAGCATCGAGTTGATGACCTCGTAACGAGCCTGGGTCGGCGACAGGTTGGCGAGCGGGATGTAGCGCTCTTCGGTTTCCTGATCGTAGAGAACCGAGTGACGCTGCGAGAAGGTGCCGCGTTCGCAATCCTGGCCGGACAGACGGATCTTGTGGCCCTCGACGACGAGCGAGCCGAAAGCGAGCGCTTCCGCCATTGCCCAGTCGATGCCTTCGCCTGTCTGGACCATGCTGGCGCGGTTTTCCATGAAGCGCTGGATGGTACGATGCGCATGGAAACCGGTCGGGATTTCAGACAGCTTCCGGCCAATGTCCTTCAGCGTCTTCATCGGTACGGCGGTCTTGCCGCGGCGCTGCTCATCGGCGTTGTCAGCCGTGTGCAGGCCCGACCATTCGCCATCCAGCCAGTCGGCCTTGTTCGGCTTATAGGATTGGCCGGCCTCGAACTCCTGTTCGAGATGGGCACGCCAGTCGGCCTTCATCTTCTCGACTTCGCCCTCGCTCAACACTCCTTCGGCGACCAGCCGCTCGGAATAGAGCTGCAACACCGTCTTGTGGGCGCGGATGACCTTGTACATCTTCGGCTGCGTGAAGGACGGCTCATCGCCTTCATTGTGGCCGTAGCGGCGGTAGCAGAACAGGTCGAGGACGACGGGCTTGTGAAACTTCATGCGGAATTCGGTAGCGATCTTGGCCGCATAGACCACAGCTTCCGGATCGTCGCCGTTGACATGGAAGATCGGCGCTTCGATCATCTTGGCGACGTCGGACGGATAGGGCGACGAACGCGAGAAGGCCGGATTGGTGGTAAAGCCGATCTGGTTGTTGATGATGACGTGCATCGTGCCGGCGACCCGGTGGCCGCGCAGGCCCGACAGGCCAAGGATTTCAGCAACCACACCCTGGCCGGCGAAAGCGGCGTCGCCGTGGATCAGCAGCGGAACGACCTTGGAGCGCTCGGAGAGCGGAATGACGTCGCCGTCCCAGACGGTAGCGCTCATATCCTGCTTGGCGCGGGCCTTGCCCATGACGACAGGGTTGACAATTTCCAGATGCGACGGATTAGCCGTCAGCGAAACGTGCACCTTGATGCCGTCGAAATCGCGGTCCGAGGAGGCGCCGAGATGGTACTTGACGTCGCCTGAACCTTCGACCTCGTCCGGCGCGTAGGAGCCGCCCTTGAACTCGTGGAAGATCGCCCGATGCGGCTTGGCCATGACCTGGGAGAGCACGTTGAGGCGGCCGCGATGGGCCATGCCGAACACCGCTTCCTTAAGGCCAAGCTGGCTACCGCTCTTGAGAATCTGTTCCAACGCCGGGATCAGCGATTCGCCGCCGTCAAGGCCGAAACGCTTGGTGCCCTTGAACTTGACGTCGAGGAACTGTTCGTAGCCTTCGGATTCGATCACCTTCTGCAGGATCGCCTTTTTGCGCTCCTGGCTGAAAGCAATACCCTTGTCGACACCCTCGATGCGTTCCTGAATCCATGCCTTTTCTTCCGGATTGGAAATATGCATGAACTCGACGCCGAGCGTCGAGCAATAGGTGCGCTCGAGGATTTCCATCATCTCGCGTATGCTGGCATATTCGAGGCCCAGCACGTTGTCGATGAAGATCTTGCGGTCGAGGTCGGCCTCGGTGAAGCCATAGGCTTCCGGCGACAACTCCTTGTAGTCTTCTACCGCAGCGGCGATACCGAGCGGATCAAGCTTGGCGTGAAGGTGGCCGCGCATGCGATAGGCGCGGATCATCATAATGGCGCGAACGGAATCGCGCGTCGCCTGCAGGATGTCGGAGGTATCGGTCGGCTTGCCCGCGGCTTCGGCCTTGGCCTTCACCTTGGTCTCGATGACCTTCTCGACGACGCCCCAGTTGCCATCGAGCGCCGAAACGAGTTCGCCGTTTGCCTGGATGGGCCAGTTCTTCCGCTGCCAGGATGCGCCCTTGGCCGCCTTCTTCACATCATCCGGACTGTCGTCCAGCGCCTTGAAGAACGACCGCCACTCGTCGGAGACCGACGAAGGGTCGTCCTCGTAGCGCGCATAAAGCTGCTCGATATAGGCAGCGTTGGCGCCATCCAGGAACGAGGTAATCTGAAACTGCTCGTTGGCTTCTTGCCTTGCCATGGTGATATGCGGACGCTCTCGTCCGCCTCCCGACTTGTTTGCTTTGCCGGCTTATGGATATCCGGCGACCATATTTCGTCTGCGATCCTCGGACCGCATATCTACTTCTAAGAATTCGAAAACCGGACGGGATATGCGGCTGCCGCTGCCCGTCCGGGTCTTGCTATAGGTAGGATCAGCCCTTCAGGACTTCCACCAACGTCTTGCCGAGACGCGCCGGCGATGGCGACACGCGAATGCCTGCCGCTTCCATCGCTGCAATCTTGTCTTCCGCGCCGCCCTTACCGCCGGAGATCACGGCGCCGGCATGACCCATGGTGCGGCCGGGAGGTGCCGTGCGGCCGGCGATGAAACCGACCATCGGCTTCTTGCGGCCCTTCTTGGCTTCGTCCTTGAGGAACTGTGCGGCTTCTTCTTCGGCCGAACCGCCGATTTCACCAATCATGATGATCGACTTGGTTTCGTCGTCGGCGAGGAACATTTCCAGGATGTCGATGAACTCGGTGCCCTTGACCGGGTCGCCGCCGATACCGACAGCCGTCGTCTGGCCGAGACCTTCGTTGGTGGTCTGGAACACGGCTTCGTAGGTCAGCGTGCCCGAACGCGAGAGAACGCCGACAGAGCCCTTCTTGAAGATGGAGCCCGGCATAATGCCGATCTTGCATTCGTTCGGCGTCAGAACACCCGGGCAGTTCGGTCCGATCAGGCGGGACTTCGACTTCTGAAGGCGGTCCTTGACCTTGACCATGTCGGCAACCGGAATGCCTTCCGTGATGCAGACGATCAGCGGGATCTCGGCTTCGATCGCTTCGAGGATCGCAGCCGCAGCGCCTGCCGGCGGCACGTAGATGACCGAAGCGTTGGCGCCGGTCGCATCCTTGCCTTCAGCGACAGACTTGAAGATCGGCAGCTTTTCGCCCTTGGAGCCGGTCCAGGTTTCACCGCCCTTGGAGGGGTGGATACCGCCGACCATCTTCGTGCCGTGATAGGCAAGCGCCTGTTCAGTGTGGAAAGTACCGGTCTTGCCGGTCAGGCCCTGAACCAGAACCTTGGTGTCTTTGTTGATGAGAATAGACATGCGAGGCCTTTGTTACGAGAGGTTGGAAGACGCGGAGGCAACGCGACGATAGACGCCGCTGACGACCTCCTGCCATGTATCGCTGCCGGCGGGCGAGAAAGTGACGCCCATGCGGTAGCAGTCTTCATTTTCGAACTGGAAGAGAGTGCGCTGCGCACCGCGCGGCGAAACCTTGGTCAGGACAAGCTCGTCGTCGATCCACTCGCCGGAGGCAGGCGCGGCGGGCGTAAAGCCCACCGTATCGAACTGATAGAGCTTGTAGGCCCGATCCGCAGCGTCGAAGCCGAGAATGTTCCGGGCTTCAAACGATGTGCTGCCGTCCCGCGTCTGCACGTAGCGCTGTTCGACGAAAAATCCGCCGAACAGACACTCGGCCGTGAGGCGCGCGGTTGCCGTTCCTTCCTTCGTCCAGGCCGAAGCCGCGACGAGCTCTTCCCCCTCCCAGGTGCCGGCAAAGGCACCGAGGCGAAAATGAGCAGCCGTTGGAGCGAAGGAAGTAGCCATCCCGATCAGCCCTTGACTGCCTTGACGATCTTCTGGGCGGCATCGTCCAGGTCATCAGCGGAGATGACATTGAGACCGGATTCGTTGATGATCTTCTTGCCAAGCTCGACGTTGGTGCCTTCGAGGCGCACGACGAGCGGAACCTTCAGACCAACTTCCTTGACGGCTGCGAGCACGCCCTCGGCGATGACATCGCATTTCATGATGCCGCCGAAGATGTTGACCAGGATGCCTTCGACAGCCGGGTCGGCGGTGATGATCTTGAAGGCCGCGGTGACCTTTTCCTTGGACGCGCCGCCGCCGACATCGAGGAAGTTCGCAGGCTCGGCGCCGTAGAGCTTGATGATGTCCATGGTTGCCATGGCGAGGCCAGCGCCGTTGACCATGCAGCCGATGTTGCCGTCGAGGGCGACATAGGCGAGGTCATACTTGTGCGCTTCGATTTCCTTGGCGTCTTCTTCGGTCGTGTCGCGCAGCGCAACGATGTCCTCGTGGCGGAACAGCGCGTTGCCGTCGAAGGAGACCTTGGCGTCGAGGACGCGAAGATGGCCGTTGGTCATGACGATCAGCGGGTTGACTTCGAGCAGGGCCATGTCCTTATCGACAAACGCCTTGTAGAGGATCGGGAAGAGCTTGGCGGCATCTTCGCGGGCAGCCCCTTCGAGCTTCAGCGCATCGGAAAGCGCAGCCGAGTTGGCAGCCGTAACACCCGTCGATGGGTCGATGTCGACGGTGATGATCTTTTCCGGCGTATCGTGAGCGACGGTCTCGATGTCCATGCCGCCTTCGGTCGAAACGACGAAGGCAACCTTGCCGACCGAGCGGTCGACCAGGATCGAGAGGTATAGTTCACGGTCGATATCGGCGCCGTCTTCGATATAGAGGCGGTTGACCTGCTTGCCAGCCGGACCAGTCTGCTTGGTCACCAGCGTGTGGCCGAGCATTTCCTTGGAGTTGGTCACTACGTCTTCGATCGACTTGGCAAGACGAACGCCGCCCTTCGCATCAGGGCCGAGTTCCTTGAACTTGCCCTTGCCGCGACCGCCGGCATGGATCTGGCTCTTGACGACGTAAAGCGGGCCAGGAAGCTGCTTTGCAGCGGCCTCGGCTTCGTCAGCGGTGAAGATGGCAACGCCGTCCGCGACCGGTGCGCCATAGCTCTTCAGAAGAGCCTTGGCCTGATATTCATGAATGTTCATGGGCTTATCCCTGTTGGAAGGCGGAAATTACTTCAGCGACGGTGCAATCGTGGCGCAGGCTTCGCAGAGGCCAGCAACAGCTGCGACCGACTTGTCGAAGGCTTCCTTCTCGGCCTTGTTCAGGTCGATCTCAATAACGCGCTCGATGCCGCCGGCGCCGATGACCGTGGGAACGCCCACATACATGTCCTTAACGCCGTACTGGCCGGAAAGGTAGGCAGCGCAGGGCAGAACGCGCTTCTTGTCCTTGAGGTAGGATTCGGCCATTGCGATGGCGGAAGCGGCCGGAGCGTAGTAGGCCGAACCGGTCTTCAGGAGACCGACAATTTCGGCGCCGCCGTCACGGGTGCGCTGGATGATTTCTTCGAGGCGTTCCTTGGTGACCCAGCCCATGGTGATGAGGTCGGTCAGCGGAATGCCGGCAACGGTGGAGTAGCGAGCGAGCGGTACCATCGAGTCGCCGTGACCGCCGAGAACGAAAGCGGAGACGTCTTCGACGGAAACATTGAATTCCTTGGCAAGGAAGAGGCGGAAGCGCGACGAGTCGAGCACGCCGGCCATGCCGACGACCTTGTTGGTCGGCAGGCCCGAGAACTTCTGTAGCGCCCAGACCATGGCATCGAGCGGATTGGTGATGCAGATCACGAAAGCGTCCGGGGCATACTTCTTGATGCCCGCGCCGACCTGTTCCATGACCTTGAGGTTGATGCCGAGAAGATCGTCGCGGCTCATGCCCGGCTTGCGGGGAACACCGGCGGTGACGATGCAGACGTCAGCGCCTTCGATCGCGGAATAGTCGCTGGCGCCGGTGAGGTTGGCGTCGAAGCCTTCGACGGGCGAAGACTGGGCGATGTCGAGACCCTTGCCCTGGGGGATGCCGTCCGCGATGTCGAACAGGACGATGTCGCCCAGTTCTTTCAGGCCGGCGAGATGCGCCAGCGTGCCACCAATCATGCCAGAACCAATAAGTGCGATCTTGTTGCGCGCCATTTCGGTGTATCCTTTGCGATCAAAATCCGTGGCGGGACACCTTGCAAGGCATCCACCATTGCCGCCAATCGCATAGACCCAAAGGCCGAAATTGGCAATTGATTATTTTGAGATCAGGAATTTCAATCGGTTAGATCCATAATTTCTTACGTAAACGTAAGAAATTCTGTCACCGATTTGTTACTCGGCGGCGCGCTTTGCATGAGTCTGGGCGAGGTATTCCGCGCTTCGCATTTCGAAAAGCCGCGATGCCGTTCGATCGAATTCGAAGCCTTCCGTGCCACGTCTTTCGACCAGAAGATCCTCCGGCATCGCCTCCGCAGAAACATAAAGCCGGATGGCATGATCGTAAAGCGTGTCGATGAGGATGATGAAACGCTTGGTCTGGTTGCGTTTTTCCGGTCCGAGCTTCGGAACGCGGTCGAGAAAGATCGTGTCGAACCGATTTGCGATGGCCAGAAAATCGGCCGCACCCAGCGGCGCTTCGCAGAGATCGGCGAAGGAGAAGCGCGCCATCCGATCGACGGCGAGCGGCACATGGATGGAACGTCCCTTCATGGGAATGTCCAGCGGCTGAGCCTTGCGCCCGTGCAGCGCCTGCATCCAGGACGCATCCATCGCCATATCGGTGCGCTCGTTGATCGGTATCAGATAGACCGGCTGGCTGTTCAACTTCTCCAGGCGGTAGTCCGTCGGTGAATCCAGCGTGACGACATCGACATACCGCTTCATAAGATCGATGAAGGGCAGGAACAGGCCCCGATTGAGGCCGTCGCGATAGAGATTGTCAGGCTCGACATTGGATGTGGCGACCAGTACACAGCCCAACGAAAACAGCTCGGAAAACAGCCGCGACAAGATCATCGCATCGGCGATATCGGTCACGGAAAATTCGTCAAAGCAAAGCAGCGCTGCCTGGCTATAAAGGTCGGCTGCGACCGGGGGCACCGGATCGGCCTGCTTGGTCTCGCCGTTCTTGAACTTCAGCCGGTGAGCGGCGATGCGGTTGTGCACGTCCGCCATAAACTCATGGAAATGCGCCCGGCGTTTCCTGCTGCAGGGCGCCATGGCGAAGAACATGTCCATCAGCATGGTCTTGCCGCGCCCGACGCTGCCATGGATATAAAGGCCACGGACGATCTCGGCCGGCTTCTTGCGCGCGGCAAACATCCAGCCAAGCGCGCTCGATTTGGTCGCCGGCCGCTTCCGCTTGAGATCGGCAAGTACGCGATCGAGGGATTTCGCCACATCCATCTGCGCCGAATCCACCTGAAGCGATCCGGAAGCCGTCAGCGCCTTAAGATGTTCGACGACGCTGATGGAATAGTCGGGCATGGGCTGCATGGGGAGATATCCGCCTGTGCAAGAGGGAAGCGGTCGGATGGCCCAACCGCTTCGAAAGAGCTTTATCGGCTGAGGCTGAGCGGTTGGCCGGATGCCGTGGAGCCGTCGAAGCGCGAATCGGCCGTCTTGTAAAGCGTGCCGATCTGGCTGCCATCACGGTTCTTGAGGATGACCTGCTTGCCGGAAACTTCCCACGAGCCCATGGTCGTCAGCTCGCCAGCACAACCGCGCGTGCCGCCGCGCGAGCCGCTGCCGAGATTGGTGAGTGTCAGGAACATGTCGCAGCTCGCTCCACCGTTGCTGACCTTCCAGCTACCGACCATCGATTCCTTGGTCACGTCTTGCGCCGAAGCGGCCATCGCCTGCTGTTGCTGCTGATTGCCCGCGTTCGGCGTGTTCGTCGGTGCCGCCGGAAATTGCGATGCGCCGGCAGTGGGCGGAAGCTGGCTGGATTGGACGGAGGGAACGGGCTGGGCCTGCAGTGGCGGGGGAGAATAGTCGTCGTTGTATGCTGTGCGCTGGCAACCGGCAAGCGACAGACCTATCGCCGCAGCCGTCACTGCATATCTCAATTGCATCATCATACTCCTAATTGTCCACCATCGATGTTTGCAAACTGGCGCTTAATTAAGTTGGAATTATCGTATTTCACTTTGGTTAATCAAGTCGCTACGGGCATAAATCGCTGGAGGCCATACCTCCGCAAGAATCCGGTAGTTTCAAGGCTTAACCCGGCAAACCTCATCCAAATAGAAATGATCGGCCAGCCTCTGCATGCTTTTGTCGCGTTCCACGTCATGGCGGAGCTTGCCTGAGAAATCGGAATAGCGTGCGAGCGAAGCTGATAAAAATTCCGTGAGTTCGGTCGGCGGCACGCCCTCGCCCATCTCGCGCGTCTCTTTCTTGAGAGCCACCATTTGCAGAATGGTTTCCCGTATGTTCCGGGCTATGTCGATACCTTCGAGGCATTCGAGCATGTTCATCGGCGGCAGCTTGGCGAAATTGGTCTGCCGCATCCATTCGAGCGCGATCGCCGGACGAATGGAATAAAGCAGCTTCTTTAAGCGAACTGTTTCGGATCCGTCGCTTGGCTGATGCCGTTTCATCAGGCCAATATAGTGCTGGGCAACCTTTTCGGTCACCATGATCGCATCCAGCAGTGCGGCGAGGCGATCGCGAAAGCCGGGTTCTTCCTCATAGATGATGGGGGATTTCAGCCATTCGACGAGAACGGCATTGCCCTTCAGCGCCAAAAGCAGCGCCTTACGCAAATCCCACCCGCCGGTGTCGATGTCACCGACGATCGGAAACTCGATCACGTCGCGATGCGGGAACAAAGTCAAATGATCCCGCTCCGGCCTGACATAGACGAAGCGGCAATCATAATCACTGTCGGGCGAGGCAAATCCCCAGGCACGACTGCCGCTTTCGATGGCAAGACCGATACGAATACCCTCGGCTTTGACCGAAGCAAGCCGCAACCGAATTTCTGCAACCGCTTCCGGCGCGAAGCCTTCCATCGTCATGCAGCCATAGTCCTTCTCGCCCGCGGCACAGACGAACGGTCGCCGGCGGTTAGACCCGCCGTTCGACCATCATCTTCTTGATTTCAGCGATCGCCTTGGCCGGGTTCAAACCCTTGGGGCAGGTCTGGGCGCAGTTCATGATCGTGTGGCAGCGGTAGAGGCGGAACGGGTCCTCGAGATTGTCGAGACGCTCGCCCTTTGCCTCGTCGCGGCTGTCGATCAGCCAACGATAGGCCTGCAGAAGAACGGCCGGACCGAGATAGCGGTCGCCGTTCCACCAATAGCTCGGACAGGAGGTTGAGCAGCAAGCGCAAAGGATGCATTCGTAGAGGCCGTCGAGCTTCTGGCGGTCCTCGTGGCTCTGCTTCCATTCCTTTGCCGGCGGCGGCGACACCGTCTTCAGCCAGGGCTCGATCGAGCGGTGCTGCGCGTAGAAATTCGTCAGGTCAGGTACGAGGTCTTTGACAACGGGCAAATGCGGCAGCGGGTAGATCTTCACTGTACCCTTGATCTCGTCCAGACCCTTGATGCAGGCGAGCGTATTGGTACCGTCGATGTTCATCGCGCAGGAGCCGCAGATGCCCTCGCGACAGGAACGGCGTAACGTCAGCGTCGGGTCGATCTTGTTCTTGATGTAGAGCAGACCGTCGAGCACCATCGGGCCGCAATCGTCGACATCAATGTAATAGGTGTCGATGCTCGGGTTCTGGCCGTCATCCGGGCTCCAGCGATAGACGCGGAATTCGCGCGTATTCTTCGCGCCTGCCGGCTTCGGCCAGACCTTGCCTTCACGCATCTGAGAGTTCTTGGGGAGAGCGAGTTCAACCATAGTCAGTTCCTCTCAGATCAATACACGCGTGCCTTCGGCTCGATCTTGTGCGGATCGATACCTTCGGCAATCAGTTCGGTATGAACGGGGCGATAGTCCAGCTTGACATCGCCGGCCTCGTTGACCCAGGCGAGCGTGTGCTTGCGCCAGTTTTCGTCGTCGCGGCCGCCGAACTTGCCTTCGGTGTAATCCTCGCGGGCATGCGAGCCGCGGCTCTCCTTGCGGGCTTCGGCGCCATAGATCGTCGTGATAGCGTTAGCCATCAGGTTGTGCAGTTCCAGCGTCTCGACAAGGTCGGAATTCCAGATCAGCGAACGGTCGGTGACCTTGATGTCAGGCAGCTCGTTCCAGATCGCCGAGAGGCGGCGGCAGCCGGATTCCAGCGATTCCTGCGTGCGGAACACCGCTGCATCTTCCTGCATGGCGCGCTGCATCTTTTCGCGCAACACCGCCGTCGGCGTCGAGCCGCTGGCATGGCGCAGTCGGTCGAAGCGCTCCATGATCTTGTCGCAGGCGGCAACATTGACCGGCGGTACCGGGCTTGCCCGATCGATGACCTCGCCGGCGCGAATGGCGGCGGCCCGGCCAAAGACCACAAGGTCGATCAGCGAGTTGGAACCGAGCCGATTGGCGCCGTGCACCGAGGCGCAACCGGCTTCGCCGACGGCCATCAGGCCCGGCAGAATACGCTCCGGATTGTTGCCGTCGGCGTTCAATACCTCACCCCAATAGTTCGTCGGAATGCCGCCCATATTGTAGTGGACGGTCGGCAGAACCGGGATCGGCTCACGTGTGACGTCGACGCCGGCAAAGATCTTGGCGCTCTCCGAGATGCCCGGCAACCGCTCGTGCAGCACAGCCGGATCGAGATGGTCGAGATGCAGGAAGATGTGATCCTTACTCTTGCCGACGCCGCGGCCTTCGCGGATTTCCAGTGTCATGCAGCGCGAAACGACGTCGCGCGAGGCAAGATCCTTGGCCGAAGGCGCGTAACGCTCCATGAAGCGCTCGCCCTCGGAGTTGACGAGATATCCGCCTTCGCCGCGCGCACCCTCGGTGATGAGACAGCCGGAGCCGTAAATCCCGGTCGGATGGAACTGCACGAACTCCATGTCCTGAAGCGGCAGCCCAGCACGGGCAACCATGCCACCACCGTCGCCGGTGCAGGTGTGGGCCGACGTCGCCGAGAAATAGGCGCGGCCGTAGCCGCCGGTCGCCAACACCACCATCTTGGCGGCGAAGCGATGGATCGTGCCATCATCCAGGCACCAGGCGACCACGCCAGTGCAGCGGCTGCCGTCATCGGACATGATCAGGTCGAGCGCGAAATATTCGATGAAGAATTCGGCATTGTTGCGCAGCGACTGGCCGTAGAGCGTATGCAGAATGGCGTGGCCGGTACGGTCGGCGGCAGCGCAGGTGCGCTGCACCGGCGGGCCTTCGCCGTAGTTCTGCATGTGGCCGCCGAACGGACGCTGGTAGATCTTGCCTTCTTCGTTGCGCGAGAACGGCACACCGTAATGCTCGAGCTCATAGACCGCCTTTGGCGCTTCCATGGTGAGATATTGCATGGCGTCGACGTCGCCGAGCCAGTCGGAGCCCTTGACGGTGTCATAGAGATGCCATTGCCAGCTATCCGGCGTCATGTTCTGCAACGAGGCGGCGATGCCGCCCTGGGCTGCGACCGTATGCGAGCGGGTCGGGAATACCTTGGTGATGCAGGCGGTGCGGAAGCCCTGCTCTGCCATGCCGAGCGTGGCGCGCAGGCCGGCGCCGCCGGCGCCGACGACGATCACATCATAGGAGTGATCAACATACTTGTAGGCTTTCCCATTTTGGGCAGGCCCATTCTGAGCGGATGAGTTCGGTGCCATCTGTAATTATCCTACGAACGCGATCTTCAGAATGGCGAAGAGACAGAGCCCCGCCACGATGACCGCGAAAAACGTGTTGAGCATGAGAAGGACGATCTTGCCGAATTCGCCGTGCACATAGTCCTCGATGATGACCTGCATGCCGAGCCTCATGTGAATGATGCCGGAGATCACCATCAGGCCCATGATGACGGCAACGAACGGATTCGACAGTGCGCGCACGACATCCGCATAGGGAGCGCCGGCGTAGATCATCAGGAAAATGACGAAGAAAATGATGAGCGGAACATTGGCGACGGCGGTCAGGCGCTGACGCCAGAAATGATCGGTGCCTTCCTTGGCGGAACCGAGGCCGCGGACTTTGCCCAAAGGGGTGCGCATATCCATGAGAAGTATCCTTTACAGCAATGATCTCGAACCGAAGGACCGCGAAGCGAAAAGTGAGAAGCGGTTTTCGGACAAGATCATGCCAATCAAATCAGCCGGATGGCGATGCCGAGGATCCAGACCAGCGCGGTAAGACAGAGCGAACCGACGAGCGTCGCCTTGGCCATCCTGGTCGAGACGGCGGGGTCGAAGCCGTATCCGAGGTCCCAAACGAAATGGCGGAAGCCGCCGAGCATGTGGTGCAGCAGCGCCCAGGTATAGCCGAGCAGGACGAGCCGGCCGATGATCGAACCCATGATCCAGTTGACCAGGTCGAAATAACCCTGACCGGTCGCCGCCGCGATCAGCCACCAGGCGACCAGCAGCGTGCCGAAATAGAGCGCGCCCCCGGTAATACGGTGAATGATCGACATGACCATGGTGGGAATAGGCTTGTAGATTTGCAGATGCGGCGACAGGGGCCGGTTTTGTGTGACGTTCGCCATCAGAACCTCGCGGCGTTACGATACGCTTCGATCCCGGATATTTCCGGGGCAACACACTGGGGGAAATCCTGTGTGCGTTGCATCAATTGCGACCATTAATCACGGAAAGGCATGTCGACAAGCACAATTGCTGTCTGCCTCGAATTTAATCGATTCGGGTCGTCAGACATCTTTAGCGAGTGCGCGGATACGACATTCTCCGATTGGCCGATCGATACGATTTTCCCGCCCACCGAGTGGACTTAACACCGTTCTTGCGGCACTCTGTTCTTCATATTTTATTAAGGATTTAGAGCGCGAGGCGAACCCATGGGACGGCATCTTTTCAAGGCAACAACGCTCGTTTTGGCGGCAGCCGCCGCTCTCTCGTCCGTTTCGGCCTCGGCGGGCGACTATCGCCATGGACACCGTCAGTTCCGCCATCCTGGCTCGGTTCCGCTGCATGAAATCTCCTGGACGCAACGCCACGCGCAACCGCATCCGGCCAGAATTGTCCCCATGGACCGGCGATACCCGGCTCATATCGGTGCCTTTGCCGGCACGACGGCCGCCTTTTCGGGCGGCTATGGCCACGGACACCGGCCGTTCCGCTATCCTCGCCCGGTTCGGCTGAATGAAATCTCGTGGCCGCAGCGCTACCCGCAGCCGCAACCGGCCAGAATTGTCCTCATGGACCGGCAATACGCGGCCGACGTCGGTACCTACGCCGGCACGGCGGATATCTATCAGGCCGATGGCGGCACTTATGTCGTCGGCTATGGCGGCTACGGATCCGATCAGTATCAGGGCAGACCCGTTACGCTAAGGCCGCGCGCGAAGGTCATCGACGTCAAACTTGCCCGCAATGCCTGCTCCTATGAAGCCGGCGTGTGTGTGATTCGCCCCTGACGGCCTTAGCCGGCAAGAAATCGCCAGACCGTCGTCTTCTTCACTTCGCTGTCCTCCAGCGCTCGCGTCACCGGCACCTGATAGGTAGCATGGGTCTCCAAATGGTCCTTGGGCAGGTAGGCTCTGCCGGGATCGCCCACCAGAACGAGATGACCCTCTCCCGCCAACTGCTGGAACCAGGGAATCAGGCGATCGGCGAAATCGCGATCGTAAAAGACATCGCCGGCGAGAACGACGTCGGCATTCGTCGTCTGGCCAATGAGATTGTCGCCGGTGAAGTCGAGCGTGACATCGTTCTCCGCAGCGTTCAGCCGTACCACCGTCTCCGCCCAGGGATCGATATCGGCGGCGAACACATGGCTTGCACCCGCGAGCTTGGCAGCAATCCCGACCAGGCCGGAGCCGCTGGCGAAATCCAAAACCCGTTTTCCGGCAACCGTGTCGGGATGATCGAGGACATAGCGCGCAAGTCCCTGTCCGCCGGCCCATGCAAAAGCCCAGAAGGGCGGCGGCAGGCCGATCTCTTCGAGCTCCTCCTCGGTCTTCAGCCAGAGATCATGGGCTTCACTCGCCAGATGAAGCCGGATTTCCGGCACATGCGGCGGCGCCATGAGACTGGTGTTTGCACGGATGAAACTCTCCGGATCGGTCTTCAAATCGTCCTCGAGCCAGGGGTGTCAGATGGGCGGGTTGTCGAGTTCGCCCATGCGGCAGACTTCGAGCCATTCGTCATCGGTCACCGGTTGAACGGAAAGCCGCATCGAAGTGACGAGCGCCATCTGCGAAAGTTTCGGATTGGCCTTGATATCCTTCAGCGACACCGGCTTCGGCATATCGCGCACGGCGCGAATATCCACGCAGTCCCAGCGCGGATCGTCCTTGGCAGTCGAATCGGGATGCGACAGCGCGCAGACCTCGACGATACCGACGATCTCCAGACCGTCATTGGAATGGTAGAAGAAACCCTTGTCGCCGGTCTGCATCGCCCGCATGTTGTTGCGGGCGAGATAGTTGCGCACGCCAGTCCATTCCGTGCCCTTTTCGCCGGCTTTCTTCTGCGCCTCCCAGGACCACGAGGACGGCTCGGATTTGTACAGCCAATGCGCCATGCTTATGCCTCCGGATTGTTGAAGACCCAGTTGAATGGCTTGACCTCGACGCTCTCGAACAGGCCGGCCTTGGTGTAAGGATCGGAATCGGCAATCGCCTTAGCCGCTTCGATCGTTTCGGCGCTGACGATCACGAGGCTGCCATTGGGCTTGCCTTCGGCATCAAGGAAAGGACCCGCCATCTTCAGAATACCTTCGGCATTGAGCTTGTTCAAATGCTCGAGATGGACAGGACGGGTGTCCATGCGGACATTCAAGTGACCGGGCTTGTCCTTGCAGACAAAGGCAAACAGCATGGTTTCATTCTCCTAAAGAAATCGGCAGATTCTGGTGGTGATGGATAAAGCCTTACACGCCGCCGGTCATTATGTCTCCGCACGAAGGGGGTTGATGATGTCGAGGCCCCAAAAGTCCGCCTCATTGTCCGTTGCGATAACACATTCATTCGCGATTGCGACGGAGGCGATCAACATGTCCATGGGGTCACGCTGCCGCCCCGCTGCTCGCCCGTCCGCCATGAGTTGCGCCCATATTAAGGCCGCGCTCTCATCGAAGGGAAGAATGTGTCCGGCGAAATACGCCAGCGGTCCCTGCGCGCTAAGAAACCAACTCTCAAGGTCATCCCGTTTTCGCCCTGCCGGTTTGATCAAGATACCACGCTGAATCTCGGCGATTGTAGATGCTGCAACGAAGAGATCATCGTCGATCTGGACTTGAAACCACTTGGCGAGATTAGGCGATGGCTCCGGTTTGATCGTATTGCTGATAATGTTCGTATCGAGCAAATAGCGTGTCACAGATCAATCTCGCGCACTTTGCCGCGGACCCGTTCAAGATCGAGATCCGCTCCAACAAGCGGCGAGCTACGCAGCCAAGCATAGACGCCACCCTTCTTCGGCGGCTCCCCGGAGATCGTCCTAGTCACCACATCACGGATACGAGCCGATTCAGTCCCTCCTTCCGCCAGACGTCGCGCCAACGAACGAATCAAGGCACGATCGCCATCAAGACCGAGCACCTCGAAACGGGCTAGACCACGTTCGCCAAGCCGAGAACGGTAATTCTGAATCGCGCGTTTTTGTGAGCTGCCCATCGCGGCCTCCAGTTATATCCAGTAATATATCCAGTGCGCCATTGATGTTCAAGCTTTCTTATTCCGTGGTGATCGGCCGCGTCATCAGTTGCTCGATAGCAGTCGGGATATCCAGCTTGCCGTCGATGATGGCCGAGACCGCTTCTGTGATCGGCATGTCGACACCGAGCCCCCTTGCCAGGCGCGCCGCGATGGAGGCGGCATAGGCGCCTTCGACGAGATCGCCATGCGATGGATCGGCCGTCTCGCCGCGGCCGAGCGCAATGCCGAAGCGCAGGTTGCGGGATTGGTGGCTGGTCGCGGTCAGCACGAGATCGCCGAGGCCGGAAAGCCCGCGCACCGTCTCTGCCTTGCCGCCCTTGGCAAAGACAAAGCGCGACATTTCCGCAAGGCCACGGCTGATCAGCGCCGCGCGCGCCGAATCGCCGATGCCGCGCCCTTCGACAATGCCGCAGGCAATCGCCAAAACATTCTTCAGCGCACCGCCAAGCTGCACGCCCACGCGATCGTCGGAAGCATAGAGACGGAATGTCGGCCCTGAAATCGCCTGCGCCAGCCGTTCCGCCACCGCCATATCCGCAGCCGCGATCGCCATGGCCGTCGGCAAGCCCTTGGCAATATCAGTGGCAAAGCCCGGCCCGGAGAGAACGGCGATGGCGTGGTGCGGCAATTCCCGCTCCAACATGTCGGTCAGCAGGTCGCCGGAGACCTTGTCGATGCCCTTGGCGCAGGTGACGACGATGGCATCCTGCGCCAGATAAGGCCCGTAATGACGTGCAGCATCCGCCTGGGCCTGCGACGGCATGGCGAAAAGCACGATGCCGGCATCCGAAATCGCGTCAGGCTCGGCGGAAAATTGCAGCGAGTCCGGCAGATCGATGCCCGGCAAGGCCGTGTCATGCATCCGGTCAGCCCTGAGATCTGCCATCAGCGCCGCCTTGCGCCCGACCAGCGTCACCTGGCTCTTTCCGGTCAGGGCGATGACGGCGGCGAGCGCCGTGCCGAAGGCGCCGGCGCCGACCACCGCGATCCGCTCATTGTCGCTCATGCCTTCGCTCCTCGTTTGCCGTGCCCCAAAAGAGTTTCCGCCTTCTGATCGAGCGGCCAGCGCGAGCGCGGCTGCACATCGAGGCCGTCGGGCGCTGCGCCTGTCGCCATGCGCTCCAGGGCCGCCCAGGCGATCATCACGGCGTTATCGGTACAGAGCCTGAGCGGCGGCGCGATGAACCGGAAACCATTGAGATCGCAGAGCTCTTGCAGCGTGCGACGCAACTCGAGATTGGCAGCGACGCCGCCGGCAACAACCAGCGCCGGCTTGTCCGCTGTCTTCGGAAAATCCCTTTTGAAACGCTGCAGGCCGCGCCCGATGCGGTCCTTCAATGTGCGCGAGATCGCCTTCTGGAAGGAGGCGCAGATATCGGCGATATCCTGCTCGGTTACCGGCGCGATCGCCGTTGCCGCCTGTCGCACCGCAGTCTTGAGCCCGGAGAAGGAAAAGTCCAGACGGGTCTCGCCGACCAGCGGCCGCGGAAAATCAAATCGATCCGGATCGCCGTTCTTCGCAGCCGCTTCGACCGCCGGGCCGCCGGGATAAGGCAGTCCGAGCAGCTTCGCCGTCTTGTCGAAGGCTTCGCCCAACGCATCGTCGATGGTCGTGCCCCAGCGCTCGTATTCGCCGACGCCGCGCACCAAAATCAGTTGCGTATGGCCGCCGGAGACGAGCAGCATGAGATAAGGAAAGGTGAGCCCGTCCGTCAGCCTTGCCGTCAGTGCATGGCCCTCTAGATGGTTGATGGCGTAGAGCGGCTTGCCGGTCGCCCTCGATATGGCCTTGCCGGTCATCAGCCCGACGAGCAGGCCGCCGATCAGACCGGGGCCGGATGTGGCCGCAATGGCGTCGACATCGGACAGCGACACATTGGCGCGCTTGAGCGCCTCGTCGATCAGGGTATCCAGCGCCTCGACATGCGCCCGCGCAGCAATTTCCGGCACGACGCCGCCATAGGCGCTATGCTCGTCCAGTTGGCTCAAGACCACGTCGGAGGCAACCGTGGCGGTGCCGTCGTCCCGGCGCTCGACAATGGCCGCGGCGGTTTCGTCGCAACTTGTTTCGATGCCGAGAATGCGAAGAAAGGGCGCCATGGAAGCGGTTCGTTACCTGTTGGTCGATTGCGATGAAGCGGAAATATGGTTACGGGAACTGTCGGTAACAACGGATCAAAGCGGATGCAAACAAAACCTTTCCGGATCGGCACGCGCGGCAGCCCACTTGCGCTGGCGCAAGCGCATGAGGCCCGCGACCGCCTGATGGCGGCGCATGGCCTGCCCGAGGAAATGTTCGAGATCGTCGTTCTGACCACCAAGGGCGACCGCATCACCGATCGTTCATTGGCGGCGATCGGCGGCAAAGGGCTGTTCACCGAGGAGCTGGAACAGAAGCTGAGCTCGGGGGAACTCGATTTCGCCGTCCACTCTGCCAAGGACATGGCGACGAAGCTGCCGGAAGGATTGGCTCTATCAGCCTACCTGCCCCGCGAGGATATCCGCGATTCCGTGATCGGTCGCACGGCGCCGAGGCTGATCGACCTGCCGCATGGCGCGACCGTCGGTTCCGCGTCGCTGCGTCGCCAGGCGCTCATTCGCCGCCTCCGTCCGGATATCAAAGTCATCACCTTTCGTGGCTCGGTCGAAACCCGGCTGCGCAAACTGGAAGAGGGCCAGGCCGACGCGACGCTATTGGCGCTTGCCGGCTTGAAGCGGCTCGGCAAGGTGGATGTGATCACCGACATTCTCGATCCGGACGAATTCCCACCGGCGCCGGCACAAGGGGCGATCTGCATCGAAAGCCGCATCAGCGACAACAGGATGAACGACCTGCTCTCCGCTATCAATGATGGACCAACCTTCGACACCGTTTCCTGCGAACGCGGCTTCCTGGCTGCACTCGATGGCTCCTGCCGCACGCCGATTGCCGGCTATGCCGTCTGCGAGGGTGATCACATCAGGTTCTTCGGCATGATCCTGACGCCCGATGGCCAGCAGGTGCACACCACCACTATCGAAGGCCATCGCCGGGACGCCGAGGCGCTCGGCACCAACGCCGGCCAGGCGATTCGTGCCGAGGCCGGCAGCACCTTCTTCGAAGATTGGACCTGACATCCGATGCGCGTCGTCGTCACCCGTCCTGAGCATTCGGGTGAACGCACCGCCCAGCGGCTTGCGGAGATGGGGCATGAGGTGGTGCTTTTGCCGTTGTCGAAGCCTGTGCGCCATGCCGGCACAGCCCAGCAAGCCCTATCGAACACTCAGGGCGCTATTGCCGTCACCAGTGCCGAAGCGATCCGCACGATGGGTGCATTAGGCCAGCTCCTCGAGCCTCATCTCAGCCGCCCGCTTTTCGCAGTCGGCAAAGCGACCGCCGAGGAGGCCAAGGACATTGGTTTCACCAGTGTTTTCGTATCAGAGGGCAGCGGCACCGAGCTCGCGGAACTGATTTCCCGCGAATGGACCGATATCCCTCAAGCCCCCTTGCTCTATCTTGCAGGCTCGCCGCGCTCCGCGGGTTTCGAGGCAAGATTGACGGGGCTGAATATCCCATTCCGGACGGTCGAATGCTACCGCATGCAGGATATCGTCATCGACGATGCAACCCTTCGCCGGCTCTTTCTCGATGCTTGCGCCGATGCCGTACTGCTCTATTCGCGTCAGACGGCGATACGATTCTTCAGCCTGCCCCTCCTGCAGCAACATCCGAGTTCCCTCGCCCGGATAAAATTCCTTTGCCTAAGCGAAGCGATTGCCCAGGCCGTCCCGACCTCCCTACATTCTCATGTGGATATCGCTAATATACCGGACGAAGACAGTCTCCTGGCGCTTCTGGCAGCGGAGTGACGCCGCAATTTTGATCTAAGCTCTTTCCATAATCGACTTGTCTGTCTAACTTCGCTGCAGCGCATGAAAAGAGGACCTCATGGTATCGGGAAACCCGCCAAACCATTCGAAGCCCAACGACGAGCCGATCACGATCGACCTGGAAGCTGAGGAAACTACTCAAGCCGCGGCCTCCGAAGAGATGACGGAGCGAAACCACAGCGAACCCGGCAGCTCCTCCGCCGATGAGGTGGAAATGCCGCTGGAAACCGAGAAGGAGACGCTGGGGGAAGAGGTCGATGAGCCCATCGCAGAAGCTGCGGCAGATGAGCCCAAAGCCGCGACCGCGCACGAACCTGAGCCCTCCCCCGCCGAACAACCCTCTCCGCCCCCGCGACAGCAAGGCGCAACATCGGGCCTGATCGCCGCGGGCATTGTCGGCGGCCTGATCTCCCTCATCTGCGTCGGCGCCATCCAATATGCGGGCCTATTGCCCGGCGGCAGGCCTGCAAAGGACAATTCCGCCGATATCGCTGCGCTCACAGCCGAAATCGACGGGCTGAAACAGACGGTTTCCAATCTCGCCGCCGCTCCCGCTGCAACACCTGATGCGACTCTTGCAGCCCGCGTCGCAGCACTCGAGACAGCGGCTGCCAATACCACGGCCGCAAGCGGATCGTCCGATGCAAGCAGTAGCGATGCCGACCAGAAGATCGCCGCGCTCAGCGCGGAAGTGGATCAACTGAAGGCGAGCCTCGCTCAGGCGACGCAAAGCCAAGCATCGTCCGACGCCGATGTCAGCAAGCGTCTCGCTGACGCAGAGAAGAAGCTCAGCGGCCCGAGCCAGGAAAGCGCTGTCGCCCGCGCCATCGCCGCTGCGGCACTGAAGGCGGCGATCGATCGCGGTGGACCCTTTCAGCCCGAACTCGACACCTTCGCCAATGTTGCGCCCGATGACCCCGCGGTTGCCGATTTGAAGGCTTTCGCTCAGACCGGCGTTCCCTCGCGCGCCGATCTCATTCGCCAGGTATCCGACGTTGCGACAGCGATCGTCAGTTCGACGCAGCAGGACGACCCCAACCAGAGCTGGAGCGACCGCTTGCTGACAAGCGCCAAATCTCTGGTGCAGGTGCGCCCGGTCGGCAACGTCTCCGGCGACAGCGTCGAGGCTATCACCGCCCGCTTCGAGGACAAGGTGAAGAACGGCGATCTGCCCGGTGCCGTCACCGAGTGGAATAGCCTGCCGGATGCCGCCAAGTCGGCTTCCGCCGCCTTCAAGCAATCGTTGGAAGCTCGTACCCGCGTCGAAGATCTGGTTGGTGCAGCGCTATCGAAGGCGATCGCCGACACCGGAAAACAGAGCTGAGGACGGGGTGAGAGAATGACCAGACTGCTTATTTTTGCCGTTCTCGTCCTGGTACTCGGCTATGGCTTTTCCTGGCTGGCAGATCGTCCCGGCGATCTTTCGCTGGTTTGGGGCGGTGAACTCTATCAAACCAAGCTTATCGTCGCGGCCGGTATCCTGATTGCGCTCATCGCCGCCGTCATGGTGGTCTGGTGGTTCATCCGCTTGATCTGGACCTCGCCGCATTCCGTCACCCGCTATTTCCGCGCCCGCAAACGCGACCGCGGCTATCAGGCTCTGTCGACCGGACTGATCGCCGCCGGGGCCGGCAATGCGCTGCTCGCTCGCAAGATGGCGGCGCGGACGCGCGGCCTCATCCGCGCCGACCAGGAGCCGCTGATCAACCTGCTCGAAGCGCAGGCCGCGCTGATCGAGGGCAAACATGACGAGGCCCGGCAAAAATTCGAGTTAATGGCCAACGACCCGGAAACTCGCGAGCTCGGCCTGCGCGGCCTCTATCTCGAAGCCAAGCGCCTCGGCGCGCACGAAGCCGCGCGGCAATATGCCGAAAAGGCGGCCGACCAGGCCCCCTATCTCCCTTGGGCAGCGCAAGCGACGCTGGAATACCGCAGTCAGGCCGGTCATTGGGACGAAGCCATCAAGCTTCTAGACCAACAGAAGATCGCTCGTGTCATTGATAAGGATACCGCCAACCGCCAACGCGCCGTGCTGCTGACTGCGCGCGCCAACGACAAGCTCGAAAGCGATCCGGCCGGTGCCCGAGACGATGCGCTGGCCGCGCTGAAGCTGTCCTCCGATTTCGTGCCGGCAGCACTTACGGCCGCCAAGGCATTGTTTCGCGAAGACAAGGTCCGCAAGGCCGCATCCATTCTCGAACAGGTCTGGAAAGCAGAGCCGCATCCGGAGATCGGCAGGGCCTATGTCCGCGCCCGCAGCGGCGATTCCGTCGCCGATCGCCTGAAGCGTGCCGAGAGGCTGGAGGCGATCCGCCCGAACAATGTCGAAGCGCTGCTGATCACGGCAAAGGCGGCACTCGACGCCCGCGACTTCGCCAAGGCCCGCGCCAAGGCCGAGGCAGCGGCCCGCATCGACGCCCGCGAAGGCGCCTTCCTGCTGCTGGCCGATATCGAAGAGGCCGAGACCGGAGACCAGGGCCGCGTCCGCCATTGGATGGCGCAGGCACTACGCGCGCCGCGTGATCCGGCCTGGGTAGCCGATGGCTTCGTCTCCGACAAATGGCTGCCGCTGTCGCCCATCACCGGCAGGCTCGACGCCTTCGAATGGAAGGCGCCCTTCGGCCAACTCGAGGGGCCGGTGGAAGAGGGCACGGCCGTCTCGGTCGATGCCGCGCTGCGGTCGCTGCCCCCGGTGAGCGAGGCGGCTTCCCCAACCGCTGCGACAAAATCGGCTTCACCAACAGTTGCTTCGCCGGCTGCCGGTACCTCTGTTATAGAATTGGAACCGATCGCGACGAAGCCGGCGCCAGCCCCATCCGCCGCCAAATTCGAGCCGACAAAGGAGCCCGAACCAAGGCCCTTCTTCGGCGGTGCGCCCGATGATCCGGGCGTGAAAGATCCCAAGCTTGAACCGGAACCCAAGACACGGCTCAAGCTCTTCTAAGAATGGAATCGAATGTTTGAACGCTTTCAGGAATTCTTTCAGAATCTGACCAAGGACCACCCCAAATCCGGTTTTGCTCCCGACGATCCGCGCATCGCGGTTGCGGCGCTCTGTTTTCAGGTGATGGAGGCGGACGGCAAGATCGAGGAAAGCGAGAAGAAACGGCTTCGCAAGCTGCTGAAGAGCCAATACGGTCTCGACGGCCGCCAGCTTGACGCACTGATCGCCGCGGGCCAGGAGGCCGAGAGCGAGGCGGTCGATTATTATCGCTTCACCTCCGACCTGAAGCGTCACCTCAACAGCGAACAGCGCCTCGAGCTTCTCGGCATCCTCTGGGACATCGTCTATGCCGACGGCGAACGCAGCGAAATGGAGGACCATGCCATCTGGCGGATAGCCGATCTCATGGGCATTTCCGACCGCGAGCGCGTTATCAAACGCCAGGAGGCTGCTGCCCGCGCCCCTGGTCGTAAGATGGAGACCGGGGATGATGATTGAGGCGCCGAAAGGCCGCAAACATCATCCGATATTGATCGTCCTGCACGGGGAGCGCTCCAGCCCCGGCCGGGTCGGCCAGATGCTCTTGGACAAGGGCTACGATCTCGACATTCGCCGGCCGGTGCTTGGTGAGAGGCTGCCGACGACGATGGAAGGTCATGCCGGCGCGGTGATCTTCGGCGGACCCATGAGCGCCAATGATCCGGACGATTTCGTGAAGGCCGAGATCAATTGGCTCGACGTGCCGCTGAAGGAAAACCGCCCCTTCCTCGGCATCTGTCTCGGCGCGCAAATGCTCGCCCGCCACCTCGGCGCCAAGGTGAGGGCCCGCGACGACGGCAAGACCGAAATCGGCTGGTATCCGCTACAGCCGACCGAAAAGGGACGCCTTTTGATGCGCCGCTGGCCGCAAATGGTCTATCACTTCCACCGCGAAGGCTTCGGCCTGCCGCGGGGTGCCGATCTGCTGGCGACCGGCGAGACCTATCCCAACCAGGCCTATCGCTATGGCGCCAACGCCTGGGGCTTGCAGTTCCACGCCGAACTCACCCGCGCCATGATGCAGCGCTGGGTCGTGCATGGCGAACACCGCTTCTGCATGCCGAACGCCCAGCAGGGCCGCGAACATCTGGAAGGCCGCATGATCTTCGACCCGGCGCTCAAAGCCTGGCTTTCCGAATTCCTCGACCTCGTTTTCGAGGGCAAGCAGGCGATGGCGGCGTAAGCTGCCCCACATTATGCTGTCCCTATGCGTCAGCCCTGCTTTTCTTCGCTCGCCGACTGGGCACCGATCGGCGGGCCGAGCAAAAGGTTGATAAGTACCAAAAGCCCTATGGCCCCAATCATACCGGCGATGCGGTTGAAGGCCGGTAGCAGACTGACCGCAGGACCCGTATCCTGCACAAGCGTCAGGATCAATGCGATAGCAGCCTGCGCACCGACGCCAGGGATGCCATGGCTCCCGTTCTGGATCTGCATGGCAAGCCAAGTACCTGCCATCAGCAGTAGAAGCCAGGGCACGAAAGATTGGCTGATCGGCAAGAATAGCACCATCGCGCCGAAACAGCCGCCCAATATACACCCGGCTACCCGGTGCAACATGCGCTGGGCTATCGCCGACTGATCCTTTTCCGAGATGCCGGTGAGGGTGGGGACGGCCATGACCGCGCCGATCGAAATCGCCATCTGACTGAGATTAGGCAATTCCAGTTGCCGCCAAACCAGAGGCACGGCGGCAACCGCCATTCCGGTCCGCACGGCATGTGACAGTACATGCCAGTTGCGACCCAACAAACTGTGCCAGCCGGGCGGCGGCGCCGCGGCTGCGCTTTCTGCCGGCGCCAACAGCCATGTCACAAGCAAGGCCGTGGCGGTGCCGAGCATGATCTCGGCGGCGCGATAGAAGGCGATGGAAAGGGCCATGGTCGGATCGTTCAGCGAACCGAGGGTGACCATCATGGCCGTGATCCCGCCGAGCAGCCAAGCATAGCCATGCGGGCTCAGCAACGCACCGAGGATGGCAAGCGTGCCGGCGGTAAAAAGAAGCAGCATCGTTGCCACCGGATCATAGACCGCCAAGGGTACAAGAGCGAAACTCACGATCGCGCCGACCAGCGTGCCGACGATTCTCATTCCGCCCTTTTGCCAGGATTGCGGATGGCTCGCCTGCACGCACATGAAGGCACTGATCCCGGCCCACCAGGGATTGTTGAGCCTCAGGATCAGCGCGAGGACGAGCGCGAGCCCAACCGCCAGTGCCGCGATATTGGCTTGCCGCAAGCGCGGACCGGAAAGGCTCAACTCCGCCAGCTCGCCGCGGACCGCACCGACGAGCTCTGCAAGAGCCTGCCTCATGGGAAGATCAGCGTGCTGGCATCCGATCCCATGTAAAGGGTCAGGTCGGATGGAGGATCGACCAGCTTCAGCGTTACCGGAAAGCGGCGCCGCAACCTGATCCAATCGGTGGTGGGGGCGACATAGGGCAGGAGTCCGTCCTGTTCGGGGCCTCTGCTGATGCCGCGCGACACACCCTCGATACGAGCGCGATAGAGACGCCACGGATGCGTGTCGAGCCGTACCCAGGCTGCTTTGCCAGGCAGCAGGTTCCTGATGTAATTCTCCTTATAGTTCGCGACGATGCGCCAGCCTGCCGCATCGACGATGCCGACGAGCGCTTTTCCGGCCGAGGCCGTATCGCCCACGCTCACGGAAAGATTGTTGACCGTACCGTCGACGGGTGCGCGTATCTCGGTTTGGTCAAGTTGCCATTCAGCCAAGGCGAGCGCGGCCTGAGCCTGCGCGACGATCGCCTCCTGACTAGCCGCCAACTGGGATGCCTTGTCGACCGCCTCGCGCGCCGCCGTCGCCTCAGTGGTCGCCCGCTGCTTGGGGGAAACCGTATCGTCAGCAGTCAAGGCCACTTGCTTCTGGTCATCGCCGGCCTGTTGGAGTGCGGCCGTCGCAGCCGTCAGCCGATTCTGGGCAGCGGCAAGATCGTCGCTGACAAGCTTGTGGTTCGTATCCGCTTCCTGCACCGCTGCTTTGCGTTGATCAACGACGAGTTGGAAGGGCACCTTGTCGATCACCGCCAAAATATCGCCGCGCCGCACCTCCCGGTCGTTGGCGACATTGACGCTCACGATCACGCCCGTCACTTGCGGGGCGACCGCCACGAAACCCGTTGTGACATAGGCATCGTCCGTATAAGCGATAAACGACGTCAAAATCTCCCAGACCACCAATAGCGCCAGCAGGCTGGCTATACCCACGGCAAGCCGGAACGCTCGCCGGCGCTCGGTCGGCGCCGCCGGTGGCGGAGCAGATGGTTCTGGCTCGATCGGTTCGTTGCTCGTCGTGTTGCTCATGGCGACAACATGCACGCGCGCTTACCATCATGACAAGAAAATTGTGGCTTACGCCACCTGCGGCTCGCCCTCGCGGTCCGGCGCGTTCAGATTGTCGATCCGACGCAATTGCGGGAAACCGCTTGCCCAGATGATCGCCACTGCCAACGTGCCGATGCCGCCGATGACGACGGCAGGGACGGCGCCGAAATAGTGCGCCATAGTGCCGGCGCGGAACTCGCCAAGTTCGTTCGACGCACCGACGAAGACCATATTCACGGCGTTGACGCGGCCGCGCACATGGTCGGGCGTCCAGAGCGTGATCAGAGTTTCGCGGACATAGACGGAAATCAGATCGGACGCGCCCATGATGGCGAGTGCCGCAATTGACAGCCACGGCGTATGCGAGATGCCGAAAATCAAAGTTCCCAGCCCAAACATCCCGACGCCGATGAACATGCAAATCCCAGCCCGATGCCGGATGGGATAGGTTGCCAGAAACAGGCCCATGGCAATGGCGCCGAAGCTCGGAGCAGCGCGCAGCAGGCCGAGACCCCAGGGACCCAGCGTCAAAATATCACGCGCGTAGACCGGCATCAGCGCCACCGCACCGCCGAGCAGCACGGCAAAGAGATCGAGCGAGACGGCACCGAGCACGACCTTTTCCGACCAGATAAAGCGAAAACCGGCGAGAATTTCGGTCAGGCTTCTCGATTCATGCGCGATACGCTGCTGCGGCTTCGGAATCAGGAACGTCAGCAGCGAACCGGCGGCAAAAAACAGAACAGCCACACTGTAGGAAACGCTCGCTCCGACACCGTAGAGCAAGCCGCCGGCGACGGGACCGAGAATGGCGGCCGCGTCCCAGGACATCGAATTCCAGGTGATCGCGTTCGACAGGTCCTTCGACGGGATAAGATTCGGAGCGAGCGACTGCATCGCCGGGGTCATGAAAGCGCGCTCGACGCCGAAGACCGCAAGGATCATGAAGACCAGCAGCGGCGCGAAAGCGTTGGTAACGGTCAGGAACAACAGCGCGGCGGTGCAGAGCGTGCCGACAAAAATGCAGATCGCCGAGACCATGCGCCTGTTATAGCGGTCGGCAACCGTGCCGGTTACCAGGATCAAAAGCAGGGACGGGAGGAACTGCACGAGGCCGATCAGGCCGAGATAAATCGGATTGCCGGTATGATCATACATCTGCCAGCCGACGGAGACGCTGACGACCTGTGTGGCGAAAGCCGTCAGAAAACGGGCGAAGAAGAAATAGGTGTAGGCGATATGCCTGAACGCGGCAAATCGGTCTCCGCTGGCAACCAACGACATGAGGTGAGGCTTTCCGACCAGGGCAAATGCGCGGAACGCGCTTGCTCGGCCTGTTAAACATGATTCAGCGTGCTTCAAAGCATGGGACTTGCCCGTTAAGTCGCCAATGTCTACATGTCTGTCAACCGCGAAATGGAGACGGATATGCTTGCCTTATTTCAAACCATTGATCTGGCTTTGAATCTTTATACCTGGGTGCTGATCGCGAGTGCCATTTTCTCATGGCTCTATGCTTTCAATGTCATCAATTCGAGCAATCAGTTCGTCAACTCGGTTGGAAGTTTCCTCTATGCGGTCACGGAGCCTGCGCTCCGCCCGATCCGGCGCGTGTTGCCCGATCTTGGCGGCATCGACATTTCGCCCATCATTCTGCTGCTGATCATCTTCTTCTTCCGTTCCCTGATGTGGAACACGCTTTACCCGCTCTTTGGCCGGTGAGCGAGGCCTGGCAAGCTTTTGCCGACCACGTGAGACTATCCGTCCGGCTCACGCCCAATGGCGGGCGTGACGCCATTGAAGGCGTCGAGGCCGGCGCCGACGGCGAGCCCTATCTCAAAGCGCGTGTTTCCGCGGTGCCGGAAAAGGGCAAAGCCAACAAGGCGCTGATCGCGCTCATTGCCAAGAACCTCGGCATCGCCAAATCCGCGGTCAGCCTGATCTCCGGCGATACAGCGCGTAAAAAAATCCTCCGGATCGATGGCGACCCGGAGGATTTAATAGGCAAACTTAGGGCTCTGCTGAAAGTCTGATCAGACCTTCGCCTTCTTGGCGCGCTCGATAGCTTCAACAATGAGCTCACCAGCTTCCTTGGAGCCGCCCCAGCCATAGATTTTCACCCACTTGCCGGGTTCCAGATCCTTGTAGTGCTCGAAGAAGTGCTCGATCTGCTTCAGCGTGATCTCCGGCAGGTCAGTATGTTCCTTGACCTTCTCGTAGCGCAGCGTCAGCTTCGGCGAGGGAACGGCGATGATCTTTTCGTCCTTGCCGGAATTGTCCTCCATCTTCAGCACGCCGATCGGGCGGACATTGATGACGCAGCCCGGAACCAGCGGACGGGTGCTTGCGATGAGTACGTCGATCGGGTCGCCGTCTTCGGAGAGCGTGTGCGGGACGAAGCCATAATTGCCCGGATAGGTCATCGGCGTGTAGAGGAAACGGTCAACGACCAGCGTGCCGGCCTCCTTGTCCATTTCATACTTGATCGGATGACCGCCGACCGGAACTTCAACGATGACGTTGACGTCTTCGGGCGGGTTCTTGCCAATGGAAATCGCGTCGATGCGCATGCGTGTCCCCTAATAAGGATGGTTGCTGCAGCCAGATAATCGGAATCATGACGCAACGCAACAAGGCATTGGGACGATGCGGGATTTTAATCGATCAACGTGGCGAACGCCGCAGCGGGCGGCCTTAGGGCCAGACGAAGCCGATCTTTTTGAGCTGCTTGCGGTCGAAGGTCTCGATGCCCTCGCAGAAATCGGCGCCACCCTGACCGCGATAGAAGCGGTCGCCATTCTCGTTTTCCTCAAGGCACCAGACGACAAGTCCCTTGCAGCCGAGCGACTTCAGGAGCCGACGCGCCTCACCGAAGAGAAGCCGGCCGAGGCCGATACCCTGATACTCCGGGCGAAGATAGAGTTCGTAAATCTCGCCTTCCTGCGGCAGCGCGCGGGCGCGGTTGAGGCCAAGCGTGGCGTAACCGGCGATCTCGCCGGCGACATCGAGAACCAGGAGCGTCGCCGGGCCACTGGTCGCCTTGCGCCACCAGGCTTCGCCACGGCGCTCGATCATCTGGCTAAGCGCACGATGCGGAATGATGCCAGTATAGGTGTACTGCCACGACTGGCGGTGCACCTCGGAAATGGCCCGGGCATCATGCGGTTCAGCCCGCCGAACATCAATCGACAACGTCTTCATAACGGCTACTCTGGTCCCGCCAGCGAAAACTAACCATCCACAAATCATGCGGATCAACGACTTGCCCACAGTCTTTATCCGTGGACGACTGCTGAAAATTAACGCCTTTTTAACCTTTGCTACAAGGGCTCAAAAATCGAACACACAAAATAAAACCCCGGCACAAGGCCGGGGTCAATTGATCAGAAAGCGGTACAGACTTGCCCTATTAGGCAGAGCGGGCCTTTTCGAAGCGCTTGCGCTCGTTCGGATCGAGGTACATCTTGCGCAGACGGATCGACTTCGGGGTCACTTCCATCAACTCGTCGTCCTGGATCCACGACAATGCGCGGTCGAGCGTCATTCGGATTGGCGGCGTCAGCTTCACAGCTTCGTCCTTGCCGGCGGCGCGGATGTTGGTCAGCTGCTTGCCCTTGAGCACGTTCACTTCGAGGTCGTTGTCTCTGGAGTGAATGCCGATGATCATGCCGGCATAGACCTTTTCACCCGGTTCGATGATCATCGGACCGCGGTCTTCCAGGTTGAACATCGCGTAGGCGACGGCTTCGCCGGAGGCATTGGCGAGAAGGACGCCGTTGACGCGACCGCCGATCGCGCCCTTGAAGGGCTGATAATCATGGAAGAGGCGGTTCATGATGGCGGTGCCGCGCGTATCCGTCAGCAGTTCCGACTGATAGCCGATGAGACCGCGGGTCGGCGCGAAGAATTTCAGGCGCAGGCGATTGCCGCCGGACGGACGAAGCTCGACCATTTCGGCCTTGCGCTCCGACATCTTCTGCACGACGACACCGGAATGCTCTTCGTCGACGTCGATGACGACTTCTTCGATCGGCTCCAGCATCTGGCCGGTGGCCTCGTCCTTGTGCATGACGACGCGCGGACGCGATACGGCAAGCTCGAAGCCTTCACGGCGCATGGTTTCGATCAAAACGGCGAGCTGCAATTCGCCACGGCCAGAGACGTAGAACGAATCCTTGCCTTCGGCTTCTTCGATCTTCAGCGCAACGTTGCCTTCGGCTTCCTTGAACAGGCGATCGCGAATGACGCGCGAGGTAACCTTGTCGCCTTCGGTCCCAGCCAGCGGGCTGTCGTTGACGATAAAGGACATGGTGACGGTCGGCGGATCGATCGGCTGGGCGTGCAGTGCCTCGGTGACGGACGGATCGCAGAATGTGTCGGCGACCGTACCCTTGGACAGGCCGGCGATGGCGACGATATCGCCTGCATGGGCTTCCTCGATGGGCGTACGCTCGATGCCGCGGAAGGCGAGAATCTTGGAAATGCGGCCGGTTTCGATCAGCTTGCCATCCTGGCCCAGAACCTTGACGGACTGGTTCGGCTTGATCGAGCCGGAATGAATACGGCCAGTGATGAGGCGGCCGAGGAAAGGATTGGCTTCGAGAAGCGTGCCGATCATGCGGAACGCGCCGTCTTCTTCGCCGACACTCGGCTCCGGCACATGCTTCAGCACGAGATCGAGAAGCGGGCCAAGGCCATCCTCAACTGGGCCTTCCGGTGAATAGTTCATCCAGCCGGCGCGGCCCGAGCCGTAAAGGATCGGGAAATCGAGCTGCTCGTCGGTGGCGTCGAGCGCTGCGAAGAGATCAAAGACTTCGTTGATGACTTCTTCGTGGCGAGCGTCCGGACGATCGATCTTGTTGATCGCGACGATCGGGCGAAGGCCGACCTTCAGCGCCTTGCCGACCACGAACTTGGTCTGCGGCATCGGGCCTTCCGAGGAATCGACCAGCACGATGGCGCCATCGACCATCGAAAGGATGCGCTCGACTTCGCCGCCGAAGTCGGCGTGGCCGGGCGTATCGACGATGTTGACGCGAACGCCCTTCCAGACGACGGAGGTTGCCTTGGCAAGAATGGTGATACCGCGCTCTTTTTCCAGATCGTTGGAATCCATCATGCGCTCAACGGTGCGCTGGTTCTCGCGGAAGGAACCGGACTGCTTCAGAAGCTCGTCAACGAGGGTGGTTTTCCCATGGTCAACGTGCGCGATGATCGCGATGTTGCGAAGTGCCATATGTTGTATCTCTGAGGCTGGGGCGCTGTATGAACTGAACACGCCAATTACATTTGGCGCGCTCATACCCTTTTTTTTGCATTTGCGAAAGGGGGGACGCGCGAAAGCGGCAGTAAGCTCGCCTTCACGCGCCACCGATACGTCAATTTCGCGGTAGCCGATAACAAAAGTCTCCGTTCTGCGATGTCGCCAATATCGGATGTACGCAGTCGCCTTAGTCGGGATTTCCGCGAATCCCTCAGGCAGCGCGCTTCAGCAACCAGGCATCACGATCCATCAGGAAGACTTTGAGGCGATCGGGATAATCGTGCGTCACCGCATCTCGTACGCTTTGCCGTGAAGCCAATTCTGCACGCCATGCCGTGACACGCGGCAGCGCATCGAATATGCCGGTCGGTGCGATGGTATCGAACACGTCAAAGTAACGGAAGATCGGTGCAAAGACTGCGTCGACCAGGCTGAACACCCCGCCAGCGAAAAATGGTCCGTCGTTCAGTTCGGTCTCAACACGCCCGAACTTGTCAATCAGCGCCTTGCGCTTGGCCTCGTAGGTCCCTTCATCTGTGGCGGTCTCAAAACCCCACAAATCCGAAAGGATGGAAGAGCCGAACTCAATCCAACCGCGATGCCTGGCACGAGTCAGCGGATCGGCCGGATGGAGCCTGGCGCCCGATTGGGTTTCCTCAAGATATTCGCAGATCGCTACGCTTTCGAACAACACCGTTTCTGCCCCGTCGCCCTGCCGCACGATCAGGAGCGGCACCTTGCCGAGCGGAGAAATGGTGAGAAACCAATCCGGCTTCGCCGACAGATCGACATAACGGAGCTCGAATGCCACGGCCTTTTCAGTAAGCACGATGACGGCCCGCTGAACGTAGGGGCAAAGGTAGTGGCTGACGAGGGTCAACTTTGCGTCGAACATGATCAAATCTCCTGTTGTCTGACACAGCGAATGGGGCAGGGACGTATCTCCATTCGAGATACATGTAATTGCATCTATATCCAGACTTGCCAGATTGGTCAATATAGATGTAATTGCATCCATGCCCGATTGTTCAGATGTCGAACCCCCAAAGCCCTCCCCCGCCATCACGCGAGCATGGGTGCGCCTCATGCGTACTCAGCAAATCGTCCTTGCGGGGATCGAGCAGGACTTGAAAGCGGCCGACCTGCCGCCGCTCGGTTGGTATGACGTACTGCTGGAACTGGCTCGAGCCACGGGCGGCAGGCTGCGGCCCTACGAGATTGAAGAGCGCACGCTCCTAGCCCAACATAACCTGTCTCGCCTTCTCGACCGGATGGAAAAGGCTGGTTTTGTTCACCGCGAGGTATTTTCCGAGGACGGCCGAGGGCGCTGGGTGGTTATCACCGAGGCAGGGAGTGTCATGCGGAGCCACATGTGGACCGTCTATGCCTCGGCGCTTCAACGCCACCTAGGCGACAAGCTAGACGACGCCCAAGCCGATCAACTGAGCGAAATGTTAGCTGTGCTTTCGCGCAAATCCTGATTTACCAGGCAAAATCAATCCTAGCCGGACGCTGCCGCACATCGGCCGCAAAAGTTGACCTTTCGCGACTGACGTTTGCGACAAACCGAAAGCAAGAATCAGGCCGCCAGCCCCTTCTTCTTCAGCATCGCATCCGGGCTCGGCAGTTTGCCGCGGAAGGCCTTGTAGGCATCTTCCGGGTCGATCGAACCGCCGACGGAATAGATGTTGGCCTTCAGTTTCGCCGCCGTCTCCGGATTGAAGGCGTCGCCGGTTTCCTCGAAGGCGGAGAAGGCGTCCGCATCCAGCACCTCCGACCACATGTATGAATAATAGCCGGCCGAATAGCCGTCGCCGGAAAACACATGCTGGAAGTGCGGGGTGGCGTGGCGCATGACGATCGATTTCGGCATACCGATTTCCGACAGCACCTCGGCCTGCACCGCCATCGGGTCTTCGACGGGACCACGGGTGTGGAACGCCATATCGACGAGCGCCGACGAGGTGAATTCCACGGTGTTGAAACCGGCATTGAAGGTGCGGGCGGCGAGAACCTTGTCGAGCAAAGCCTGCGGCATCGGCGCGCCGGTCTCGTAATGCACCGCATACTCCTTCAGGATCGCCGGTACGGTCAGCCAATGTTCGTAGAGCTGCGATGGCAACTCGACGAAATCGCGGGAAACGCCGGTGCCGGAAACCGAGGGATAAGTGACGTTGGAAAGCATGCCGTGCAATGCATGGCCGAATTCGTGGAACAGCGTGCGGGCGTCGTCGAGCGACAGTAGCGCCGGCTTGCCTTCGGCGGGCTTGGCGAAATTGCAGACGTTATAGATGATCGGCAGTTCGCCGATATGGCCGTTCTTCAGCGGCAATTTATGCTGCGACTGAAACGAGCTCATCCAGGCGCCGGAGCGCTTCGAGCTGCGGGCGAAGTAGTCGCCGAGGAACAGCGCCACCAGCTTGTCCGAGCGATCGCGGATCTCGAATACGCGAACATCGGGGTGATAGGCGGAAACTCCCTTCTGCTCGACGGCGCGGATGCCGAAAAGACGTCCGGCGACGTCGAAGCAGGCCGCGATGATCTTTTCGAGCTGCAGATAGGGCTTAAGCTCCGTTTCCGAGAAATCGAACTTCCGCGTCCTGATCTTCTCGGCATAGTGCCGCCAATCCCAAGGCATGACCTCATGATTGCGGCCCTCCTCGGCAATCAGCGCCGCGATATCGCCCTCTTCCTCGCGTGCGCGTTCTACGGCTTTCGCCCAGACCGCTTTCAGGAGCTGGCTTACCGCCTCGGGCGTTTTCGCCATGGTGTTGTCGAGCTTGAGCTCGGCATAATTGCCATAGCCCAGTAGCTCGGCTTTCTCGGCCCTCAGCGCTAGCGTCTCTTTGATAATGTTGCGATTGTCGGTCTTGCCGCCATTCGCGCCGCGCGCCACCCAGGCCCTGAAGGCCTGTTCGCGGAGATCCCGACGCTCCGACGACGTCAGGAAGGGTTCGATGATCGAGCGCGAAAGTGTAACGGCATATTTGCCCTCTTCGCCGCGCTCGCGCGCCGCCGCAGCCATCGCATCCCTAAGAAAATCGGGAAGACCGGCAAGATCGGCTTCCTCGGAGAGGATCAGCGCCCAGCCCTTCTCGTCGGCAAGAACATTCTGCCCGAACTGCGCGCCGAGGCCCGCCAGTTTCTCGTTGATCTCGGCGAGTCGCTCCTGTTCCGCCCTCGGCAGCTTGGCGCCCGACTTCACGAAACCCTTCCAGTGCCGTTCCAGCACGCGGGTCTCTTCCAACGTCAGGCCGAGGTCTTCACGCGCCTCCCATATCGCGTCGATGCGGGCGAAAAGCGCGGCATTCATGCCGATCTTCGAATAGTGCCGCGACATCTTCGGCGCAATCTCGCGCTCCAAGGCCTGGATCACCTCATTGGTATGCGCCCCGGCCCGGTTCCAGAACAAAGCGGAGACTCGCGACAGCGGGTCACCGGCGCTTTCGAGCGCGGTGACGGTATTGGCAAAGGTCGGCGCCTCGCCATTGTCGGCAATCGCATCGATCTCCGCATCGTGGGACGCAAGAGCTGCTTCAAAGGCAGGTGCAAAATCAGCGTCTTTCACAGCGTCGAAACGTGGCAGTCCTTGGTGTCCGGTCCATTCGACGAGCGCGGGGTTGACGGCGGTTTGGGAAGACATGCGAAGCGTCCTTTCGGCAGGCATCTGATCGAAGCACGATATAAGACCCTATCCGCCAAATTGGTATGGCGAGGGCAGAACAAATAACGAGGAATGGTCAGGCTTTACGCCAGCCGAGCAACCCGGGCGTCGCATGCCACAGCGCCTGCGCCGCAAAGCCCATGAACAGCACGCCGGAGCAGCGCACGATCAGCCGCTCGTGAGCGCGATAGAAACGCCGAACCGTGCCCGCGCCGATGATGCCGATCAGGATGATGTCGGCGCTAACGAAGCCGACAAAGGAAACGGTGAGCAGCAGCGGCAGCGCGCTGAACGTCAATGCGCCGGCCGAACCCGCCACCAGCGCCGTAAACGTTGCCAACGCCACGGGATACCCTTTTGGATTGGTGACGCCGAAGATCAGCCCACGGCGGAACGGACGGTCGACATTGAGCAGCGCCTTGCCGTCTCCTTTCGGCTTGGCGGTAACGGCGTTCCAGCCGATCCAGGCCAAGTAGAAGCCACAGAGCAATCCGAGCAGATCGAAGACGAAGGTGCCGATAGTTTTCGCACCAACGATTGCAACCAGAGCGAGCGACGACCAAATCAGGTCCCCGACGAGATGGCCGCTCATGAAGAAGGCGCCGGCCTTGCGCCCCTGCCCCGCCCCGATACCAAGCAGCGCCAGAAAAGCCGGGCCAGGAATAAGCACATAGAACAGCGCCGCCAGGAAGGCACCGACGATAAGTGATTGCGTCATATTGGAAGTTCCCTCTGGTAATCGTGACAGATTAACAACGCCCTGAATCCGGTCAAGCTAAACAAGTTGCTTGCAGAATGAAGAATCCGTTGTGTTCGAGGAGCGAAATCAATAAAGAATTTATCGGGGCCTAAAAAACAAGCGTAGGTAGGGAAGCGCTTATGAGCAGCAGGATAGATACGGATTCGCTTGCCTTTCTTGTGGCAGATTGTGCGCGGCTAATGCGAGCGGCTTTCGAGCGGCGCATTATGGCTGCGGGTCTCGGTCTGACAGCAGGTGAAGCGCGAACGCTGATCCAGGTTGCCGCCGTCAACGGCAGCCGTCAACTCGATATCGCCACTCGCATGGGGCTGGAGCCGATGACGGTTAGCGCCTTCCTCGACAAGTTGCAGGCGCGTGGCCTGATCGAGCGTCAGCCCGATCCACTCGACCGCCGCGCCAAGCGCATCGTTTTGTCGGAAGCGGCCAGCGCCAAGCTGAAGCAGATCGGTTGTGAGATCTACGCCGTAGAGCAGGATGCGATGCAGGGCTTCGATCATGGCCTGCAGGATGAACTGCATCATGCGCTCCGCGCTTTTCGCAGCAATCTGCAGAATGCGGAGCTGCCGGCGGAGATGGAGCGGGAATTGAGGGCCGCGGAATAAATCCGTCACCACCCCCATACAGGAAGAAAGACCCGCTTGCGCACAGCAAGCGGGCCCGCATTTTGTAGCAAATTTAATTATTTCGACAGATTGCGCTTGCCGAGCGTGCGCAGACGCAGCGCATTGAGCTTGATGAAGCCAGCCGCATCCTTCTGATCGTAGGCACCCTGATCGTCTTCGAAGGTTACCAGCTTGTCGGAATAGAGCGACTTCGGGCTTTCGCGGCCGATGACCATGACGTTGCCCTTGTAGAGCTTCAGCGTCACTTCGCCTTCGACATGCTGCTGGCTCTTGTCGATCAGCGCCTGCAGCATTTCGCGCTCCGGCGAGAACCAGAAGCCGTAGTAGATCAGCTCCGCATAACGCGGCATCAGCTCATCCTTGAGGTGAGCGGCGCCGCGATCGAGCGTGATGGACTCGATGGCACGGTGGGCTGCGAGCAGGATCGTGCCGCCGGGGGTCTCGTAAACGCCGCGCGACTTCATGCCGACGTAGCGGTTCTCTACGAGATCGAGGCGGCCGATGCCGTTGTCGCGGCCGTAATTGTTGAGCGCTGCGAGCAGCGTTGCCGGGCTCATGCGCTCGCCATTGACCGAAACGGCATCGCCCTTTTCGAAGCCGACCTTGATGACGGTTGCCTTGTCGGGCGCGGCCTCCGGCGAAATCGTGCGCATATGCACATATTCCGGAGCTTCCTGCGACGGATCCTCGAGGACCTTGCCTTCGGACGAGGAGTGCAGGAGGTTGGCATCGACGGAGAACGGCGCTTCACCCTTCTTATCCTTGGCAACCGGGATCTGGTGCTTTTCGGCGAATTCGAGCAGGTCGGTGCGGCTCTTGAACGACCAGTCGCGCCACGGTGCGATGATCTTGATATCCGGGTTCAGCGCATAGGCGGACAGTTCGAAGCGAACCTGATCGTTGCCCTTGCCGGTCGCACCATGCGCGATGGCATCGGCGCCGGTCTTCTTGGCGATCTCGATCAGGTGCTTGGAGATCAACGGACGGGCAATCGACGTGCCGAGCAGGTAGACGCCTTCGTAGACGGCATTGGCACGGAACATCGGGAAGACGAAATCGCGCACGAACTCCTCGCGCACGTCCTCGATATAGATCTCCTTGATGCCGAGCAATTCGGCCTTCTTACGCGCCGGCTCCAACTCTTCGCCCTGGCCGAGATCGGCGGTGAAGGTGACGACTTCGGCGCCCAGTTCGGTCTGCAGCCACTTCAGGATAATCGAGGTGTCGAGGCCGCCGGAATAGGCGAGAACGACTTTCTTCACGTCTTTATGTGATGCCATGATGATGAGGTCCGTTAGAGTGCGGGCTCGCGGAAAGTGCCGTAAACCCCGTATCGCGGCACTTTTAGCGAGATTATCGCGAGGCGCAAGGGAAAGTGCGACCGGTGGCGTCCGGCGATGATAGCCATCCGTCACTCGAAAAGATCGCGTTCATCGCGAAAGACGTCCATCATGAAATCGGCAACCGTCCTGATCGAAAGGTCCTTACTGTCCTGTCGCCGCGTAACCAGCCAGAGTTCGCGAGGGCTTGGCGATCACATCCCCATCCTGAGGACGCCCAAACTGCCATGGCGAGCAAGCGCGATGAAAATGCGAATATCCTCCCACTCGAGGCCTGTGCAAATTTGATCAGCCATTGAGAGAGATTAGCGAATTTTATCACAGGGTGCGACCGCCTAGTCTGCGTCGTGTGAAAACCCTCCGCTGCCTGTGCCACGCTCGGTGCTGCGTCCAGGCTGGCCGGGCTCGAACGGGGCAAGCCGACCCGGTTTCAATGGTAGGCCGGTTTCCAGATAAATTATATCCTTAGCGAGGCTCACGGCCGGTTTGACTTGGTTCCGGAAAGAGCCATATTCGGCCGCGATCGAACCATGCCTAGGGAGGGCTTCGCCCGTGACTGATATTCAAGAGATTTTCAAGAAGGCCAGCGTCGCCGTCATCACCGGCGGCGCGTCCGGCATCGGCTTTGCCGCCGCAAAGCATTTCGTCGGCCTCGGGATGAGCGTCGCTATCGCCGATCTCGGCGGGGAGCGGCTGGTAAGCGCTCGTGACGAGCTGATCGCACTTGCCGGCAGCGACGAACATGTCATGGCGATCGAGACCGATGTCTCCAAGAAGGAGCAGCTGGAAGCCCTGGAACGCGTCGTCCTCCAACGTTTTGGCCGCGTGCACGTGCTGATGAACAATGCCGGCATCGGCCCGGAAACCTCGATCTTCAGCCCACAGGCGGGTTGGGACGATATTCTCGGCGTCAATCTTCTCGGCGTCATCAACGGCACCCGGACGTTCGGCCCCGGCATGCTGGCCCATGGCAAGCCCGGCCTCATCATCAACACCGGCTCGAAGCAGGGCATCACAACCCCGCCAGGCAACCCGGCCTATAATGTATCCAAGGCCGGTGTGAAGGTCTTCACCGAGGCGCTGCAGCATGAGCTGCGCAACACCGAAGGTGGGAAAATCTCCGCCCATTTGCTCATCCCCGGTTTCGTCTTTACCAGCCTGACCAAAGGCGACCGCAGAGAAAAGCCGGCAGGAGCCTGGACGCCGGAGCAAACGGTCGAATTCATGATCCAGAGTCTGGCACGTGGCGATTTCTACATCCTCTGCCCCGATAACGACGTTGCGAGGCCGATCGACGAACGCCGTATCCTCTGGGCCGCAGGCGATATCATCGAAAACCGCCCGCCGCTGTCGCGCTGGCATCCGGACTACGCAGACAAGTTCAAGGCGTTCCTTGAAAAGAAGGATTGATTTGCAAATATCCGAAAGCCGGATAAGAAAACGCCGATACTCTTGTCCGGCTTTCGGAGCATGTCATGGACTTCATACCCAGCCTGCCGACCCTACTCGCTTTTGCCGCCGCGAGCTTATTGCTGGCGGCAACCCCCGGGCCCGATATGACCCTGTCGATCAGCCGCGCGTTGGCGCAGGGCAAGAAGGCAGCACTTTTCGTGGTCCTCGGCACCAGCCTTGGCATCGTCGTTCATACATTCCTGGTGGCTTTCGGCATTTCAGCATTGATTACTGCCTCGCCGCTTGCCTTCACCATCCTGAAAACCGGCGGCGCCGGCTATCTGCTGTGGCTGGCGATCCAGGCGATCCGCTTCGGCTCCAGCCTGTCGGTCAAGAAGGTCGACGAGGCCAGGGGCACACCGCTCGCCAACGTCTCGACCGGCTTCTGGGTCAATCTGCTGAACCCGAAGGTCATCATCTTCTTCATGACCTTCCTGCCGCAGTTCGTCACGGCAGGTGATCCGGCCGTCACACAGAAGCTTCTGTTCCTGGGCTTCTTCTTCATCTTGATCGGCATGCCGGTCAACACGATCGTCGTGCTCGCCGCTGACGGTCTGGCATCCTGGCTGCAGAAGAACCGCAGCGTCATGCGCGGCCTCGACTATGCCTTTGCCAGCGTCTTTTCAGTGTTCGCAGTGAAGATCTTTTTCACCCATTCCCGTTGAGGACGGGGCGGCGCCCGGCGAACCGGCCTGCGATCCACCAGTAGACCGTGGCGCTTGCCGCTCCAAGAAAAGCAAAGCAAACAACGACGGTGATGAGGTTCAGAGTCTGCGGCCTGTCCAGACTGCCCGAGATGAGAACCGACGCCGCTGCCGACAGCAAGGCGCCATAGATGGCGTAACCGTACCAGCGGCGCATGCCGCGCCATTCGAAAATCGCAATGACGAAAAGCGATGGCAGGATGCTGACGATCATCGCAAGCTTGGTCAGTGCGACGGTGAGCGCGAACAATTCAGGCGCGGCCATCCCCGGCATCGTCCAGGCGGTAACGCAGGCCAGCACGAAGCCCATCAGAACACAGGCACCGAGATAGCCCCACAGGAGCCGCATCGGCCTGCGCAAACCGAGAATCATCGATCTCAATCCTCGCCATGGTTGGCGATCATCATGGCTTCGAAGGCCAGCCGTTCGGTTTTGCGCATGCGCTCCGATTCCGACTTCAACTGGCCGCAGGCGGCGAGAATGTCGCGGCCGCGCGGCGTGCGGATCGGCGAGGCGTAGCCGGCCGAATTGATGAAATCGGCAAACTTCTCGATCTGCTCCCAGTCGGAACACTGGTAGTTCGTGCCCGGCCAGGGATTGAAGGGGATCAGATTGATCTTGGCTGGAATGCCTTTCAGAAGCTGGATCAGCCCCTTGGCATCCTCGAGGCCGTCGTTGACGCCCTTCAGCATCACATATTCGAAGGTGATGCGCCGCGCATTCGAAAGGCCGGGATAGGCGCGGCAGGCGTCCATCAGCTCCTTCAGCGGATATTTCTTGTTGATCGGCACCAGCATGTCGCGCAGGTCATCACGGACCGCATGCAGCGAGATTGCCAGCATGACGCCGATCTCGTCACCGGTGCGGTAGATTTCCGGCACGACTCCGGAAGTGGAAAGCGTGATGCGGCGCTTGGAGAGCGACAGGCCATCGCCATCGGAGGCGATCAGCAGCGCCGTCTTGACGCTTTCGAAATTGTAGAGCGGTTCGCCCATGCCCATCATCACGATATTGCTGACCTTGCGGCCTTCCGCGGGCATGACCGTCCCTTGCGGTGCCTCACGGTCCGGAAAATCGCCGAGCCGGTCACGCGCCAGGAGCAATTGCGACAGGATCTCCTCCGCCGTCAGGTTGCGGACGAGGCGCTGCGTACCGGTGTGACAGAAGGAACAGCTGAGCGAACAGCCGACTTGGCTGGAAATGCAGAGCGTGCCGCGGCCTTCTTCCGGAATGTAGACGGTCTCGACTTCGACCGGTCGACCGGCACCGCGCGGCGGGAAACGCAGTAGCCATTTGCGCGTACCGTCGTTGGAAACCTGCTCCTCGACGATCTCCGGGCGGGCGATGGTGAAATGCGTCTTCAGCATTTCGCGCATGTCCTTGGAGACATTCGCCATGGCGTCGAAATCGGAGACGCCGCGCACGTAGATCCAATTCCAGAGCTGGCTGACGCGCATCTTGATCTGCTTGTCGGCGACACCCTTTTCCTTGAGTGCTGCCCCCATCTCTTCACGCGTCATGCCAATCAACGACGGTTTCGGCGAAAGCTCGACCGGCTGCGACACGGGCATCGGCTTCAGCTTGGGTGGGGTCATGACATCGATCGCGGACATAGGATCATTCCAATGGTTCATATCGGCGATGCCCCCAAAAGCTCGAAAGCTGTGGGCGCGGGCAAGGCACTGAGATCAGAAGGTTCATCTGGTGCGGGGCAAGGAAATTGCGAATACACCGCTCATCGGCGCGGCCTTTAGCATTAATTTCAGCCCGCGTCATCCCTCCTGAAAAAGCAAAGGGCCAGCCACCGGGCCGGCCTCATCGCTTCGGTCTCGATAGAGCCTGCGATCACTTTGACGTGATCGCGGCTGCTTCGATCTTATTTGCAGCTTTCGATCTGCTTCAGCGCGGCGGTAACGCCCTTCAGCGAGTAGGTGTAGGAGGTACCGGTGCCCTTCTTCGAGGTCGCGGTCACCTTCAGCGAATGGCCGGACTTGAGCGCAGCGACCAGCGCCGGCTCCTGTGCCGCATTCTCGACCCAGGCGGCCTTGTCCTTGGTGAACATGACGAAGGTCTTGTTGTCGATGACGACGTCGACCTTGGAATTTTCCTTCAGCGGATACCCCATCATCGCCTGCGGCTCGTAGGAGATGTTCTGACCCGGACGCTGGGAAACGATGAAGAAATTGTCGCCATGATCGATACCTGTGGCCGGCAGCTTGGCCGTCGGCACGGAGAGAACGTAGCAGACCTTGCCGGCCCCGGACTGGTAGGAATAGGCGCCCCATGCGTCGAACTGCTGGATGCGCGTCGGGGCCACGGGTGCCGCCGCCTGCGCCTGTGTGGGGGTTGCCTGCTTCTTGATCTTGGTCTGCGCGGATGCGATGCCGGTGCCGGCCAGAACGAGCGAGAGGGCGATTGCGAAGCTTTTTACAAACATGGTTTCCTGCCGATTTCTTGCGGTCCAGAGCTCGAGGCGATTTGAGTAACGCACACCTATGCTCATGAGCTGCCCTATTTTGACTTTATTTAGGTTACCAAACCGTCAACGGAGCGGTGACTGCCCCTGGTCTGTGCCATTTCGATTCAAGTGCCACGCCAGGCCTGAAATGCATCAGGAGGAATTGGAAAACCCGGATGGCAAAACACCATCCTACGGGATCGATTTAAGACAGAAAGATTCAGGCAAGAGTTTGACCTCTCTAAAATCAGGAGGACCTCATAAAGGTCTGGAAACCCGGCAAGAATCCCGTCGGCACCGATCTGACCGGGATCAAGCGGTTTTTGCGGCCTCGGGCTCGTTGGCCAAGGCTCGGTCGGCGGCGTCATAATGCTCCTGGCGGATATGGCCCCTGATCATGCTGAAGGCCAGCGTCAGCACTGCGACATCATCCGAAAAACCGATGACAGCGAAAAAATCCGGAATGATGTCCACTGGCATAACGAAGTAACCGAGCGCGGCCAGCAGAACGCCGCGAACCCGCGTCGGCGTCTGTGGATCGAGCGCGCAATAGAATGCTGCGACCACATCGCGGGAAAACGGGATATACCGCGCTGCCTTGCGCAAGGTCGGCCAGAACTTGCTGCGCACCGACTTCTCCTGCCGATCTTGGGTCTCTTCGTCACCAGGCATCAGGATTTCCCCATACTTGATGTCATCCATTCCATTCATCCCTATAGAAGCCCTGTCCTGGGCCGCATAAACATATGGTGATCGGCACCTGCGATTCAATCAACTCGCCGAGCCGCGGCCTTTTCCATCGCCTTGGCAAGTTTGATGTCCTGCTCCGTCAGGCCGTTGGCGTCATGCGTCGTCAGTTTCACGTCGACACGGGAATAGACGTTGAACCATTCGGGATGGTGATTGAACTTCTCCGCCGCCAAGGCCGCCTCGGTCATGAAACCGAAGGCTTCGACGAAATTGCGGAATTTGAAGCTCTTCGAAATCGAGAGGCGATCGGCCGCCAAAGTCCAGCCGCTAAGGCCAGCCACGTTTTCATCGATTGTCGCCGGTTCCAGCTTTTCGTATTTCATGACAAGATCACTCCTCTCAATCGGTTGAACGATACCATGGCCCACCACAGGATTCTTTTTGTTTGCGCCGGCAATATCTGCCGTTCACCGCTTGCCGAAGGCATTTTCCGGCATCTCGCGACCGAAGCGGGCCGCGGCTCCGAATTCGAGATCGATTCGGCCGGCACCGGCGGCTGGCATCAGGGCGAAAGGCCGGACCGTCGCTCAATAGCCGCGGCAGCAGGCCATGGCGTCGATATTTCCGGTCAACGTGCACGCCGCATCGAAGCCGCCGACTTCGATCGGTTCGACCTGATCCTGGCAATGGATCAAGACAATTTGAAGAATTTACGCAAAATCGCGCCTGCCGATGCGCTCGGCAAGCTCCACCTATTCAACGCCTTCACGCTTGGAAGCGTCAAAGACATTCCCGATCCCTACTATGGGGGCCACGAGGATTTCGAAGCGGCCTACACCATGCTCTTGGCCGGCTGCAACGCGCTGTTGCCCATCGCGGGAAAAGCACTGCGGGCCTCGTGAAGCGGGAAGACCTCTTCGGTGAGGTAGGGGCCGCCACCGACTGATTCGCGCGAGGACAGCAGCACGAAGCGCCCTACCGTGAACGGCGCGGTGTGGAAGTTGCCGCGGCCGGAGAGATAGTGCACGACGTCGTCGACACGCGAGGACTTCAGCCGCGCGAGCGTGACATGCGGCGTGAACTTGCGCGGATCCGGCGGCAAGCCGATGCGTTGGCAGATGCGCTCGATTTCGCCCTGCAGCGCGTACATATCGGGCGTTTGCGTGACACCGGCCCAGACCGAATGCGGCTTCTTCGAGCCGAAAGAGCCGATTCCTTCTAGCCGAAGCTGGAATTCCGGCCGATCGATGCGATCTAGTCGCTCGACGATTTCATCGGCGGTACGACCGTCGACATCGCCGATGAAACGCAAAGTGATGTGATAATTTTCGACGTCGATCCACCGGGCTCCGGGAAGACCGCCGCGCAACAACGAAAGGCTCATGGCCGCGTTGCGCGGAATTTCGAGGGCGGTAAAAAGTCTCGGCATAACGAGCACTCCCCGAATCTCTTGCAGATATCAGCAGGGAATCATGCAATTGCAGCCGGTGCAAGCTCCTATTTCGCGACTGCGACAATCGTCCCAATGAAACTCGTCGCTACGGGTTGGAAGCGTTGCACCATCACCTCGACACCCTGCGGGTTCGGATGCATGCCATCGTTTAATTGTAAGTCCGCATGCGTGGCGACGCCATCGAGAAAAAACGGATAGAGCGGGAGTTGATACTTGTCGGCGAGCCGCTTGTAGATCGGGTTGAACCTGGCTGCATAATCCGGTCCCATGTTCGGCGGCGCCAGCATGCCAGCGAGCAGGACGGGAATGTTGCGCGCCTTCAGCCGGCTGATGATTGTGTCGAGATTCTTTTCCGTCTGTTCGGGCGGAATGCCGCGCAATGCGTCGTTTGCGCCGAGCTCGAGGATCACGCCATCCGTTCCATCAGGCACCGACCAGTCGACGCGCGACAGGCCGCCGGAGCTGGTGTCGCCGGACACGCCGGCATCGGCGATCGCCACATCCAGCCCCTTGGCCTTCAGCGCCGCCTCCAGCTTGGCGGGAAATCCGTCGCCCGGCGGTAGCTGGTAGCCGGCCATCAGGCTGTCGCCGAGGCCGACCAATTGGATCGTCCGCGCATCGGCTGCACCCGCAGCGCCAAACAAAAGACCGAAAGCAATGACAGCGAAGTGAAACGCGGCAACTTTAAAACTCATGATCTGTTCCCTAAATTCGCCGTGAGGGCCAAATCGCGCCCGCCATGGTCTCTGATGTATATAGGGCGTTCGCATTGGCAAAAACCATCATCGAGCTGAAGAAGGCGGATTTGACGCTCGGCAACGCTGCCGCCTCCGTCCACGTGTTGAAAGGCATCGACCTCACCGTGGCAGAGGGCGAATCCGTCGGCATTGTCGGTCCCTCCGGCTCCGGCAAGTCGACGCTGCTGATGGTGCTCGCCGGCCTCGAAAAGCTCGACAGCGGCGAACTGTTGATCCGCGACACGCCGCTGCATAGCTTGAGCGAGGATCGTGTCGCCGATTTCCGCGGCCGCAATATCGGCATCGTCTTCCAGTCCTTCCATCTTATCGCCAATATGACGGCGCTGGAAAATGTCGCCGTGCCGCTGGAGCTCGCCAATGTTCGCGACGCCTTCGACATAGCCCGACGCGAATTGCAGGCCGTTGGCCTCGGCGAGCGGCTGAGCCACTATCCCGGGCAGCTTTCGGGCGGCGAACAGCAACGCGTGGCGATCGCCCGTGCACTTGCCCCGTCGCCTGCCCTTTTGATCGCTGACGAGCCGACCGGCAATCTCGATACCGATACCGGCCGACAGATTGCCGACCTGCTTTTCGCCCAGCAGGCCGAGCGCGGCACGACGCTGCTGCTCGTCACCCATGACCCGGCGCTTGCCGCCCGATGCTCGCGCCAGATTCACGTTCGTTCTGGCGAAATCGAGGCCGACAGCGCCCCCGCGCGGACCAATCAGGCGGCGATGGCATGACCGCGGCGGGGTCGCGTATCGCGCTTGCCTTTCGCCTTGCTTTGCGTGAATTGCGCGGCGGCCTGAGCGGATTCTACATCTTTCTCGCCTGCATCGCTCTCGGCACCGGCGCGATCGCCGCCGTCAACTCCGTCTCACGCTCGATCACCGACGCGATCTCGACACAGGGCCAGTCGCTGCTCGCCGGCGACGTCCGCTTCGAGCTCAACAATCGCGAGGCGACGCCGGACGAATTGACCTATCTCAACAGCCTCGGCCAACTCTCCCAATCCACTGGCCTGCGCTCCATGGCCCGCCTGCCCGATGGCTCCGACCAGGCGCTGGTCGAGGTCAAGGCGGTCGACGGCGCCTACCCGCTCTACGGCACCTTCGAGGCTGATCCGGATAAGCCGCTGTCAACGCTGCTTGCTGTCAAGGACGGGACCTATGGCGCGGTCGTTGCCCCCCTGCTGCTGGAGCGGCTGAACCTCAAAATCGGCAGCGAGCTGCTGCTCGGCAACACCAGGCTGCGAATCACCGGCACTGTGAAGACCGAGCCGGATTCGGTATCCGAAGGTTTCGGCTTCGCCCCGCGATTGCTCACCAGCCGTGACGCCTTGGTCGCCTCGGGCCTGATCACGACCGGAAGTCTCGTCGAACAGGTCTACAAGATCCGCATGGACGATCCTGCGAGCGGCGTGAGCAACATCGCTGCCCGCGCCACTACCGCCTTCCCGCAGGCCGGCTGGTCGATCCGCACCAGCAGCCGGGCGGCGCCCGCGCTCGCCGATAATATTACCCGCTTCTCGCAATTCCTGACATTGGTCGGTCTGACCGCCCTGATTGTCGGCGGCGTCGGCGTCGCCAACGCCGTGCGCGCGTTCCTCGATTCCAAGCGTACCACCATCGCCACCTTCAAATGCCTGGGCGCGCCAGCCTTGGTCGTGGTGATGATCTATATGATACAAATCGCTCTGATTGCGCTGGCCGGCATTGCCGTCGGTCTCGTCCTCGGTGCCATCGCACCGTTGCTCGCTTCGCAGTTCATGGCCGAATTCCTGCCGATCTCGACCGCGCCGCGGCTCTACCCCGGTCCGTTGACGCTCGCAGCGCTCTTCGGCTTGTTGACGACGCTCGCTTTCGCCATCCTGCCGCTCGGCCATGCCCGCGAAGTGCCGGCAACGGCGCTCTTCCGGGAACAGGGGTTCGAGGCCCGCCGCCTGCCGAGTTGGCCATACCTGCTCGCCGCCGGTCTGTTGATGGCAGCACTAGCGGCACTCGCGATCTTTACCGCCTATGACCGCTTCATCGCCGTCGTCTTCGTCGTCTCCATAGCCGTCGCTTTCGTCGTGCTGCGTGCCGTCGCCGCCTTGCTGTCGTGGCTCGCCCGCCGCAGCCCGCGCGTGCACTCGCCGGCGCTGAGATTGGCGATCGGCAATATCCATCGACCGGGTTCGCTCACCGCCTCCGTCGTCCTCTCTCTCGGTCTCGGCCTGGCACTCCTGGTGACCTTAACGCTGATCGACGGCAATATGCGTCACGAGCTAACCGGGCGCATGAGCGAGCAGGCTCCGAACTTCTTCTTCGTCGATATCCAGGGCTCGGAACTCGACGGCTTCCGGAAGGTCGTGCAGGCCCAAGCGCCTGAGGGAAAGCTGGTCGAAGTGCCGATGCTGCGCGGCCGCATCGTCGCCTTCAATGGCGAAGATGTGATCAAGATGAAGGTGCCGCCGGCCGGCCAATGGGTGTTGCGCGGCGACCGCGGCATCACCTATGCCGAAACCATGCCCGAGAACGCCGCCCTGACGGAGGGGCAGTGGTGGGGTAAGGATTACAGCGGCGAGCCTCTGGTCTCCTTCTCCGACGAAGAAGGCAAGGCGCTCGGCCTGAAACTCGGCGACACCGTGACCGTCAATGTGCTCGGCCGCAACGTGACGGCCAAGATCGCAAGCTTCCGCAAGGTCCAATGGCAGTCACTATCCATCAATTTCGTCATGATCTTTTCGCCCAACACCTTCAAGGGCGCACCGCATGCGTGGCTGGCGACCCTCACCGATCCTACCGCTACGTCGACGCAGGAAGCGGCGATCTTGAAGAACGTCACCAACACCTATCCGACGATCACCAGCGTCCGAGTCAAGGATGCGCTCGATATCGTCGACACGCTGGTCGGCCAGCTTGCCGCGGCTATTCGCGCCGCCGCGTCCGTCGCGCTCATCGCATCCGTGCTGGTGCTTGCGGGCGCACTCGCGGCTGGAAATCGCGCACGCACGCATGACGCGGTCGTGCTGAAAACGCTCGGCGCGACGCGGGCCATGCTGATCCGCGCCTTCAGCTACGAATATCTGATCCTGGGTGCGGCGACCGCTGTCTTCGCACTGCTCGCCGGTTCCGTGGCCGCCTGGTACATCGTCAGCCGCATCATGCACCTGCCGTCGACCTTCCTTCCCGATGTTGCCTTTTCGACCCTCATCATCGCTCTGCTGCTGACGGTCGGCATCGGACTGATCGGCACCTGGCGCGTCCTCGGCCAGAAGGCAGCGCCTGTCCTGCGTGAACTCTGAGCATATAACCCCGAAAATCGCGTGGATTTTCGCAAAGGCTTGTGCGCCGCCAAGACGCCTCGAGCATTAACCGAGCGCCGGGAAATTACCCGATATTACACCGATTTAACCCTGCCGCCGCCGCTTAGCCCTTGTGCACCCGGCTTGAAAGCCTCATATTCTCTGCAGGCATGCTGGAGCTCCGCAGCGGCGCCCGGGACCAAAGCGCCCGACACCGTACTCACATCGGAGCTTAAAAGAGGAAAACATGGCTGACTTTCGCAACTACCAAAACCGGACGCCGCAGGCAGGCGTGCAGACCGGCGCGATGATCGATGAGGGCCTTCGAGCCTACATGCTCAAGGTCTACAACCTGATGGCGCTGGGTCTGGCGATCACGGGTTTGGCTGCCTATGGCGCCTTCTCGCTCGCATTCGCTGACGGACAGATTACGGCTTTCGGCCAGGCGATCTACCTGAGCCCGCTGAAGTGGGTCGTTATCTTCGCGCCGCTGGCGATGGTGTTCTTCCTGAGCTTCAGGATCAATCGCATGAGCGTGGCCGCCGCGACAACGACCTTCTGGGTCTATGCTGCGCTGGTGGGCCTGTCGCTGTCGTCGATCTTCATCATCTACACCGGCCAGAGCATCGTGCAGGCCTTCTTCGTGACCGCCGCGTCTTTCGGCGCGCTGTCGCTTTACGGTTACACGACGAAGCGTAGCCTTTCGGCTATGGGCTCGTTCATGATGATGGGTCTCTTCGGCCTGATCATTGCCATGCTCGTCAACATCTTCCTGCAGTCTTCTGCCGTACACTTCGCCATCAACATTCTTGGCGTTGTGATCTTCGCCGGCCTCACCGCCTGGGATACGCAGCGGATCAAGGAAATGTACTTTGAAGCCGACGACGTTGCCGTTGCTGGCCGCAAGGCGATCATGGGCGCGCTGACGCTCTACCTGGACTTCATCAACCTGTTCATGTTCCTGCTGCAGTTCATGGGCAACCGCAAATAACTGCTGCGACGTGAATGATCATTCGAAAAGGCGGCTTCGGCCGCCTTTTCTGTTTGCCTTGGCGCTTCGCACACGGCTTTATATCTGCTTCTTGGAATCGCAGATCAGGCAATAAACACAAATGTCCTTCCGCCTTCGCAATGCCACTCCGGCCGACCTTCCCTTCATCACCGCCATCTATCGCGACTCCGTTCTGAATGGCACGGCAAGCTATGAGATCATACCGCCTGGCGAAGAGGAGATGGCAGGTCGCTTCCAGGCGATCCAGGATAAAGGCTATCCCTATATCGCTGCTGAAGATGAAGGCGGCGCCTTTCTGGGCTATGCCTATGCCTCGGCATTCCGCACGCGGCCGGCCTATCGCTGGATGGTGGAGGATTCGATCTATCTTGCGCCCGGGGCCCGCGGCCGCGGCCTCGGCAAGGCGCTGCTGGCAACCCTGGTGGAAACCTGCCAGACCCTCGGCTTCCGCCAGATGATCGCCGTTATCGGCGGCGCCCACCCGGCGTCCGTCGCCCTCCACAGCGCCGCCGGTTTTGTGGAGACCGGCCTGTTGAAGGGCACCGGTTACAAGCACGGCCGCTGGCTGGATACGATGCTGATGCAGAAAGCGCTCGGCGAAGGTGCGGAAAGTGACCCAGATCCCTCGATTTATCCGGGGACGTTGTTCAGCGAGTAGCGCAGCAGGAGGGGATCACTTCTCCACCAGCTTCAATTGCTTATCGAAAACCTTCAGCACTTGGCTCAGGTCGTGGCCGCGCTTCAGGATCATGCCGCTGGTATTGACCACGGAAAAAGCGCCCTGCTTGGCGGCCAGCTTGGGGTTTTTCTCGATGCGGAAGAGCGGCAATTCGCCCGAGCGCTTGAAGACCGAAAACACTGCCTTTTCCTTGAGATGGTCGATGGCGTAATCGCGCCATTCGCCCTCGCCGACCATGCGGCCGTAGATCCACAGGATCGCGTCCAGCTCCCTACGATGAAAGGTTACCGGCAGCGGATCCCTGCTCTGTTTGTATTCTCTGAGATCAACGACGACGGAAGAAGTGGTGTCGACGGAACGGCTTTCGCCGTGTCGCAAATCCGGCTGATCAGTCATCAATCCCCCAGGGGTTGTGTCATGACAAGAGGATGACAGTTTGCCTCAGCCACGCGAAATTGCAAGACCAAGGATCGCTCACAATTTTTTGCTTATGAAGGAAAGCGTCTTGTCAACGCCGCATTTTAGTCAAAACGACGCCCCATTTGGCGGAACTATAGGCACCGGTTTGGCGCCGCCGCGCCAAACGGCCCGGCCGGGGCGCATCGACCGAACCCCAGCCCCGAATGCGCCCTCGCCGGGCACCCCTCTTTTTGGCGCCAGCCAAAATAGACTTTTTGGCTTCAGCCAAATAGAGAACTTTTCGGCGCTAGCCGAAAAGACCTGATCAGCCATCCGTGCCGATCGTCAGCACGGTCGCCCCGATGATCGCCGCCGGGTCACCCGACGGCGTCGAGGACTGCAACAGTACCGCCAGGCCGCGCCGGCCGGCCTTGTCCATGACATTGGCAGGCAGCACGACATTCATTTCCTTGCCGTCCCACATGCCGACGGTTTCGACGTCCGAAACCGCATGCAGATAGGTGATCTGCTGGCCATTGTTTTCGCCCGCCTTCGGAGAAACCTGCTGTTCCTTGTCGAAATAAGCAACGACCACATTGGCCCGGCCCTGGCCGGCGCCGATCTTGATCTCCAACTCGTCACCCTTCATGGCAGCACTCACGGGGACCGTCAGGCCCTTGCCCTGGCGGCGGAAGTCGTCGAGCTTGAAGTTGATGGCGTCGAGATCAGCGCCGTTCAGATGATCGCGGCCGTTGATAATCGCCTGCGGCGTATAAACCCCACTGCGGCCGAGCGTACGGGCATAGGCATATTGCCGAGCCGTATTGTCCTTGGACGCCATCGTGTCGTTCCAGCCGAGATAGTTCCAATAATCGACGTGATAGGCGAGCGCGACGACGTCGCCCTGGCGGATCAGCTTCTCAAACGCAGCATCAGCCGGCGGACAGGAGGCGCAGCCCTGAGACGTGAAGAGCTCGACGACGCCCTTGATCTTGGCAAGCTCCTGCGCATGCAGCGAACTTGCCAGCGCGATGCCTGCTAGAAGTGGAACCAAAAACCGTAAGCGCATGCCGTTGTACCTCTTTCTCAGACCTTGAAAGCCATGTGCTGGCGCGACCCCCGAAACCGCTTCGCGCTTTTCGGGGTATCCGTAAGGCCCTCATCAAGCCTGATAAATCTGAAACAAGAGATAATCGCTAAGCACGATGACGCAAAGTCACGAAGGGGTGAGACGAAGGTCCGGAGACGGTAGCGTCGTACACATCGGCGTGAAAAACAAGACGCCGCCGGAGAGGTTTGCTCCGACGGCGTGTATAAGTGGTTTCAACGCCAATTAGGCCGCGAGATCGCGCAGAACCGTCTGCAGGATGCCGCCATTGTTGACGTAGGTAACCTCATCCAGCGTGTCGATGCGGCAGATGATCGGAATGTCCTTCACCGTGCCGTCGCCATAGGTAACCTTGGCGATCTTGCGCTCGCGCGGCTTGATGTTTTCCAGGCCCTCGATCGTCACGGTCTCGTCGCCCTTGAGGCCGAGGCTTGCCCAGGTGGTGCCGTCCTCGAAGACGAAGGGGATGACACCCATGCCGACCAGGTTCGAGCGATGGATGCGCTCGAAGGACTGGGCGACGACGGCGCGCACGCCGAGCAGGTTGGTGCCCTTGGCAGCCCAGTCGCGCGACGAGCCGTTGCCGTATTCGACACCGGCGAAGATCACGAGCGGAACGCCTTCGGCCTTGTACTGCATGGCCGCATCGTAGATCGACATCTCTTCCTTGGACGGATAGTGGAAGGTGTAGCCACCTTCCTTGCCGTTCGGGCCGAGCATGTGGTTGCGGATGCGGATATTGGCGAAGGTGCCGCGCATCATGACCTCATGATTGCCGCGGCGCGTGCCGTACTGGTTGAAGTCGGCAACGCCGACGCCATGGCCAATAAGGTAGGAGCCGGCCGGTGAGGCAGCCTTGATCGAACCGGCCGGAGAAATATGGTCGGTAGTGATCTTGTCGCCGAAGAGGCCGAGAACACGGGCACCCTTGATATCGGAAACGCCGGCGCCGGTCTTGCCCATGCCAACGAAGTAGGGCGGGTTCTGCACATAGGTCGAGTTGTCGTCCCAGGCATAGGTCTGGCCCGGAGGAACCTGCACGGCCTGCCAGTTGGCGTCGCCCTTGAAGACGTCGGCATACTTGGTTTCGTACAGCTCGCGCGTGACGTACTTCAGGATGAATTCCTGTACTTCCTGCGAGGTGGGCCAGATGTCCTTGAGGAAGACCGGCTTGCCGTTCTGGTCTTCGCCGATGGGCTCATTGGTCAGGTCCATCTGCACGGTGCCAGCGAGCGCGTAGGCCACGACGAGCGGCGGAGAGGCCAGGTAGTTCGCCTGGACGTCGGGCGAAATGCGGCCTTCGAAGTTACGGTTGCCGGACAGCACGCCCGATACGATCAGGCCCTTATCGTTGATCGTCTTCGAGATCGGGGCCGGAAGCGGACCGGAATTGCCGATGCAGGTGGTGCAGCCGAAGCCGACGAGGTTGAACCCGAGCTTGTCGAGATCGGCCTGCAGTCCCGACTTGGCCAGATATTCACCGACGACCTGCGATCCAGGCGCCAGCGAGGTCTTGACCCACGGCTTCGTCTTCAGGCCCTTGGCGACGGCATTGCGGGCGAGGAGGCCGGCCGCGATCAGTACCGACGGATTCGACGTATTGGTGCAGGAGGTGATGGCGGCAATCGCCACGTCACCATGACCGAGATCGAAATCCGTGCCTTCGACGGCATAGCGGTTCGAAAGCTGGCCCGGCTTCTTGTATTCGGTCTCCATCGAACCGGCGAAACCGGAAGCGATGTTTTCCAGTGCGATACGGCCTTCCGGGCGCTTCGGGCCGGCCATGGACGGCACGACGTCGCCGAGGTCGAGTTCCAGCGTGTCGGTGAAGACGAGATCGGCACCGTCATTGTCGCGCCACATGCCCTGAGCCTTGGAATAGGCTTCGACCAGCGCGATACGATCCTTCGCACGGCCCGACATGTTGAGATAGTTGAGCGTTTCCTTGTCGACCGGGAAGAAGCCGCAGGTCGCGCCATATTCCGGACCCATGTTGCCGATGGTGGCACGATCGGCGAGCGGCATGTTGTCGAGACCCGGGCCGAAGAATTCGACGAACTTGGAAACAACACCCTTCTTGCGCAGCATCTGAACGACGGTCAGCACCAGGTCGGTCGCGGTGACGCCTTCCTTGAGCTTGCCGGTCAGGCGGAAGCCAATGACCTCAGGCAGCAGCATGGAGACGGGCTGGCCGAGCATGGCGGCTTCAGCTTCGATACCGCCGACACCCCAGCCAAGAACGCCGAGGCCGTTGATCATCGTCGTATGCGAATCGGTACCGACGCAGGTGTCCGGATAGGCGATCGTCTCGCCGTCTTCTTCCTTCGTCCAGACGGTCTGGCCGAGATATTCGAGGTTGACCTGGTGACAGATGCCGGTGCCGGGGGGAACGACCCTGAAGTTCTGGAACGCCTGCTGGCCCCACTTCAGGAAGCGGTAGCGTTCGCCATTGCGCTGATATTCCAGCTCGACGTTGCGGGCGAATGCCTGCGGCGTGCCGAACTCATCGACGATGACCGAATGGTCGATGACGAGGTCCACGGGAACGAGCGGGTTGATCTTTTCCGGATCGCCGCCAAGCGCCACCATGGCATCACGCATAGCGGCAAGGTCGACCACGGCCGGGACGCCTGTGAAGTCCTGCATCAGCACGCGGGCGGGGCGATAGGCGATTTCGTTCTCGACGGTGCCCTTGTTGGTGAGCCATTCGGCGACCTGGGCGATATGTTCCTTGGTGACCGACTGCCCGTCTTCGAAGCGCAGAAGGTTTTCCAGAATGACCTTCATCGAATAGGGAAGGTTGGAAACACCGGGCAGACCATTGGCCTCAGCCTTTGGCAGGCTGAAATAGGTATAGTCTTTCCCGCCCACGGTCAGCGTGGAACGACAATTGAAACTGTCAAGAGATTTAGACACGAGAGACCCCGTTTCTGATAGCCAACACAGTCGTGCGAACGCCTATGCACTTAATGCACATCAGGATGCGGGTGCGGCCATTTCCGCTGTCCGCACGTAAGGCAGAAAACCTTATGTTCGGCGCAAGGATGAAATTCACGCCGACCGCTGGCGTGGTTGCGGGTCTTATAGATAATTTCGTAAAGACTTGCCAGAGTGGCCAAGCTCAAAATCGGACAATTTTTTGAGCCTGCGACAACGAGAACTGGACCGGAAACGGGGAAAGCCTGAGCTGATGCATCTAAGCGCTGAAAACCTGGCGGCAAGGCGGGGCGAAGACCTGATTTTCGCGAATGTTTCCTTTGACTTGAGCAATGGTGAGGCACTGATCCTGACTGGTCGCAACGGCTCGGGAAAATCAACACTTTTGCGTGTTGTCGCAGGCCTCCTCAGACAGGAAAAAGGCCGCGTCGTTTTCACCGATTCCAAGGGCGAATCGGACCGGGCGGCAGGCGAAATCAGCCACTACCTGGGCCACCGCAACGCGATGAAGTCAGAACTTACGGTTGCAGAGAACCTGATTTTCTGGAAAGAGTTTTTCGGAGACATGATGGGCGGCGCCGGTCTTGCGATCGAGGACGCGGCGGAAGCCGTCGGTCTTGCCGGCATCACCCACCTTCCCTTCGGGTACCTCTCCGCCGGCCAGCAACGCCGATTCGCATTTGCAAAACTGCTGGTCGCCTATCGTCCCGTCTGGATCCTCGATGAACCCACCGCAGCGCTGGATGCAGCAGCAGACCGGCTGTTTGCGGATCTGATCTCGGCGCACCAGAAAGCGGGCGGCATCGTGTTGGCGGCGACACATCAGCCGCTCGGGCTCGCAAATGCGCGGGAAATGCGGATGACGGGATTTGCCGGAGTTGGTGAGGGGGTTTGGGGATGATATTACGTCCCTCATGGCCCCTCATCCGTCCCTTCCCGGTTTCGCTGCGCGCAACCGCTCATGTCCACCTTCTCCCCGTTTTACGGCGCGAAGGCGCTTGGTTGGCTCCGTCGTCCTCTCTCCCCGCCGGCGGGGAGAGAGCTAGGGTGAGGGGCAAAACCGCTCTCTCCATTGATAATGAAATCAAGGGGCTCGCCGCATGACCGCCCTCTTCCTCCGCGACTTAAGACTCTCGGTCCGCGCCGGCGGCGGTGCCCTCATCGGCATTCTCTTCTTTCTCACTGTCGTCGCCGTCATCCCCTTCGGCGTCGGCCCCGATCTTAAGCTGCTGTCTGGCATCGGCCCGGCCATCGTCTGGATCGGCGCACTGCTATCCGCCCTGCTCGGCCTCGACCGCCTGTTTCAGGCCGAACGCGACGACGGATCGCTCGATCTGCTGGTGATGCAGGAAACCCCGCTGGTACTGACGGTGCTCACCAAATGCGCAGCACACTGGACAGCGACCGGCCTGCCGCTGGTGATTGCCTCGCCGCTGCTCGGCCTCTTTATGAATATGAACGAAGCGGCGATCGGTGCGACGGCCTTGACCCTGCTGGTCGGCTCGCCGGCGATCACTTTCATCGGTGCGGTGGGGGCGGCAGTCGCCGTGGCATTGCCACGTGGCGGATTGCTGGTGTCGATCCTGGTGCTGCCGCTGGCCATTCCCGTGCTGATCTTCGGCGTCAGCGCGACTTATGCCGTGGTCGAAGGTCCGCAGCCCTTCCTGCCGCCCTTCCTGATCCTGATTGCACTCACCTTGTTTTTCGCCGTGCTCGGCCCGGCAGCGGCCGCGCTCGCCTTGCGCAACACGACGGATTGATCGGCCTGATGCAATGGGATCGATTGCCGTAAAAGGGATATCGGGTTAAACAAGCCGCATGAGCGATATCAGCCCTGCGATCAGCCGATTTTCCGACCTCGCCAACCCGACCCGGTTCCTGGCGCTTTCGGCGCGTCTCATTCCCTGGTTGGCGGCGATCACGGCCGTGCTTTTCGCGATCGGCCTCCATCTCGCCTTCTCGACCGAGGGAGACTACCAG
>Ga0209130_1000130_pt1 | contig 121749 bp, 102 predicted proteins | sample AraplaMF_Cvi_mLB_FD_184264 | JGI IMG/M metagenome (GOLD analysis project Ga0209130, IMG submission 184264) | Arabidopsis root microbial communities from the University of North Carolina, USA - plate scrape MF_Cvi_mLB (SPAdes) (version 2) | ecosystem: Host-associated > Plants > Roots >... | reverse complement strand
ATCTCACGATTGCTCTACGGCTCGGACGCGCATGGCTCGGCCCGCATCGAGGGCGTCGACGGCGCCGGCATCCTCGCCGGCTTCGACCGCAATCGTGAGATTGCGGTCTGCTCCGGCTTCCAGGGCATCAACCCGCGCAGCCACCGCATCGTCACGCTAGGGCGCGGCGGCTCGGACACCAGCGCGGTCGCGCTCGCTGCGGGCTTGAAGGCCGATCGCTGCGACATCTATACCGATGTCGACGGCGTCTACACCACCGATCCGCGCATCGTCCCGAAGGCGAGACGGATGGACAAGGTCTCGTTCGAAGAGATGCTGGAGATGGCCTCTCTCGGCTCGAAGGTGCTGCAGGTGCGCTCGGTCGAGATCGCCATGGTCCAGCGCGTGCCGACCTATGTGCGCTCCTCTTTCGACGACCCAGAAAACCCCAATCCAGGCACCCTCATCTGCGACGAGGACGACATCGTGGAACAGCAGATCGTCACCGGCATCGCCTTCTCGCGCGACGAAGCCCAGATCACGCTCCGGCGCGTGGCCGACAAGCCCGGCGTCGCCGCGGCGATCTTCGGGCCGCTGGCCGATGCCAACATCAATGTCGACATGATCATCCAGGTCGTCTCCGACGACCAGGCGACCACCGACATCACCTTCACCGTGCCGACCGCCGATTACGAGCGCGCCAAGGGCCTGCTCGAATCGAAGCACGAGGCGATCGCCTACCAGGACATCCAGGGCGCGACCGACGTGGTGAAGATCTCGGCGATCGGCGTCGGCATGCGCAGCCATGCCGGCGTCGCGGCGCGCGCCTTCCGGGCGCTGGCCGAGAAGGGCATCAACATCCGCGCCATCACCACCTCCGAGATCAAGTTCTCGGTGCTGATCGACGCCGCCTATACCGAGCTGGCGGTGCGCACCCTGCACTCGCTCTACGGCCTCGACGCGGCCTGAATTCATGGCGGCGCGCGCGAGCATCGCCTCGCCAGCGCCGCCATATGGTCATGAAATGACCTGATCGCTTCCAGCCTCTGATCCCATTGCTGGTGTCAGATCGTCCTTCCCGCAACCGATGGAAGGACACGCCCATGCGTATGATCACGATCGCCGTCGCGAGCGCCGCTGCCATCCTGGCCGGCGCGGCCATTGCCCAGGCGCCTTCGACGGAGCGCCCCGCGGCCAAACCACCCGCCTCGTCGCAGGACGCGCCGGCAAACGCGCCCACGATCACCTCGGTGAAGGTCGTCGAGCTCGACGAATTGCCCGAGACCACCAAGGCGCAGGTCAACCAGCTGGTCGCGACCCGCACCGCAGACGAGCTCGAAAAGCTGCGTCAGGCGATAGAGAAAGCCCCGGCCGTGAAGTCCGCCGTCGAAGCGAAGGGCTTTTCATCCCGCGACGTCGTGCTGGCCCAGGTCAGCAACGAGGGCGAACTGACGATCGTGACCAGGAAGGCCGGCTGATCGCAGCCGGCGGCGGCGCGGCGCGATCGGCCCTAGGTCCAGAACGGGCTCGCCGCCTCGAACCGGCGCCAGCGCTTCTTGAGCTTGCGGCCGGCGTCGATGGTGTGGCGGCACTGCCAGCCATGCACGGCGCCGGCGGCGAAATGCAGCTCAGGCCCGGCCTTGCCGCTACGCAGATCGGCGATGAGTTGTTGCGTCGTCGCCGCGTCGTTGGCGAGGCCGAGCGCATCCTGCAGCCGCGACAGCCGGGCGAGATATTTGCGTGCCGCCGAGCCGTCGTGCAGCGGCAGGAAGAACTCGGCGGTGTAGCGCAATTTCTTGAGCGCCAGCCGCAATTGGTGGCGCGCCTCGGGCTGAAGATGGCCGAAACCGCGGCCACGCTTCAGCGCCTTGCGATGGGTGCGGGCCAGTACCCGATCGGCGAAATCGACGGCCGGCTCGGCCAGCACCGCCATCGCCTCGCTGGGAAGACCGCTGCGCCAGCCGCGGCGCTCGATCAGGGCACCGAAGGAGAGCAGGAAGCGGCTCGTCTGCGGATTGGTCAGGCGCTTTTCGATATCGGCATAGCTTTTCGCCTGGTGCGGCTCGGCCGCACTGCGCAGGACCGTCAGCTCGGCATCGCCGAGCCCCTCTTCCTCGATGTCCGGCACTGTCTGGGTGATGAAGACATCCCAGTTGCGGGCCGGCCCGAGCACGGTGCCGAGACGCTTCGCCTCGCGCCCGATCGGCACGAGCGCGGGCGAGGCGACCTCGCGCTTCAGCACCGACAGCGCCGAGCGCAGGCGGCGCAGCGACACCCGCATCTGATGCACGGCCTCCGGCCCCGAACGTGTGGCGACAGGCGCGAGATTGCCGAGAAGCTGCCTGTAGGTGTTGGCGAGGATCGCGGCGATCGCCGCATCGGCATTGTCTTGCTCGCCGATCTCGACCGGCTTGGCCTTCACCGCCTGCGGCAGGCGCGAGAAGGCGAGGCCATAGCCGCGGGCCGACTTGCTCTGCGTCTCGACCTGCATCGAGGCGACGTCCAGCATGGCGAGCCCGAGCTCGTAAAGCGCCGCCGCCTCGCCCTCCTTGAGTTCGAGTTCGACCTCGCTGACCGGCACGCTTTTCTCGCCGGCCTCGATCATGCCGTCGTCGAAGGCGATCTCGATCAGTGCGCCGGCGTAATCGAGCCGGCGCAGGCGCCGCCTGATGCGGGTGGCGAAGACCGGAGCGAGCTGGCCGACCGAGAGGCTCGCCAGCGGCTCGCCGATCTCGGCGAGTGGCAGCAAGGCAAGGTCAAGCGCGCCGTCCGGCAGCGCGATCTCCCATTCGTCGCGCGCCAGCGGATCGCCTGCGCCGGAGCGCTTCAGCGTCTGGACGTGACGCTTGCCGCTGCGGCGCACGCGTAGCGACAGGCCGTTGCGGTCGAGCAGACGGTCGGGCGTGTCGTAGTAGACTGCATCGAGCCGGCGCGTGACGCCCTGATTGCGAGCATGGCGCGCGATCAGATCGGCGCCGCGCAGCGTCTCCATCGCCTCGGGCGAAACGGCCAGCTTCAGTTCGATTTCGCGCGGCGGGCCGCTCCTGGCCGGTACCGGAGACAGGTCCTGTGCAACCGGAGCAGGCTCGGGATTCGGCACGGCGTCCACGGTTTCTCTCCACTGGGCGTTGCGTGACTGAGCCGGCACAGTAGCCTCGCCGAGCGCCGACTGTCACCTCGCCTGCTTTTGCCTGCGCCGAAATGCCTATGGCCAAGCCGGCGGCGGCGCTGCCACGATGTGCATCCCGGATTCGTGCCCGGATTTCCATGCGGATCGCCATCCTCTCCGACATCCATGCCAACCGCGCGGCATTCGAGGCGGTGTTGGAAGCAGTGCGCCGGCTGGCTCCCGACCGGCTAGTGCTGCTCGGCGACATCGTCGGCTACGGCCCCGAGCCCGGCTTCTGCGTCGATATGGCGCGCGAACTCGCTACGGCCGGCGCAATCTGCATCCGCGGCAATCATGACGAAGCTGCGGTGCAAGGCCCTTCCGGCATGACGCCGAACGCGCATGAGGCGGCGCTGTGGACCAGGGCGCAACTCTCAGCCGAGCAGAGCGCCTTCCTCGCCGGCCTGCCGTTGACGGCGGAGCTCGACGGCGTGCTCTTCGTCCATGCCAGCGCCCGCGGTCCCGCCGCCTGGCACTATGTCCGCGACCTCCGCAGTGCCGAAGCGTGCCTTTCGGCAACGGATGCAGCGACAGTAGTCTGCGGCCACACTCATCTGCCGACGATCTTCTACGCCAGGGCCGGGCGCGAACCGGTGGCGTTCATCCCCTTGCGCAACGTGCCGGCGCCGCTCTCGGGGGTGCACCGGCATGTCGTCGTGGTCGGCGCCGTCGGGCAGCCGCGCGATGGCGATCCGGCCGCCTGCCTTGGCCTGCTCGATACGCAGGCGCGCGAAGTCACCATGGTGCGCGTGCCCTATGACAGCCAGGACACCGCGCAGAAGATCAGGGCGGCCGGCTTGCCGGACTGGCTCGGCCTGCGCCTGCAGATCGGACGATAGGAGCGAGGATGGAACGGCCTCACACCGGCTCGGTCATCGACGGCTTCACGCTGGGCGAGCGCCTGAAGGCCGGCGGCATGGCGAGTCTCTGGCATGCCACGCATCCCGATCATCCCGGCCCGCTCGTCGTGAAGATCCCGGTGCTCGACCCCGGCGCCGACGTCTCGGCCATCGTAGGCTACGAGACCGAGGTGCTGATCCACAAGCGCCTGTCCGGCCCGCATGTGCCGCGCTTCGTCGCGTCGGGTGAGCTCTGCCGCATTCCTTTCATCGCCATGAGCCTTGTTGCCGGGACAAGCCTGGCCGATCGGATCAAGGAAGCGCCCCTCCCCTTCGCCGAGGTCCAACGCATCGGCATCGCGATCGCGACGGCGCTGGCCGATCTGCACCGGCAGAACGTCGTCCATCTCGATCTCAAGCCCGAAAACGTGATGCTGACCGACAAGGGCGCCGTGCTGCTCGATTTCGGCCTCGCCCGCCATGCCGAACTGCCGGACCTGCTCGGCGAGGAAAGCTCCGAGCCGATGGGGACATCAGCCTATATCGCGCCCGAGCAGGTGCTGGGCGAGCGCTCCGACCCGGCGAGCGACCTCTTCGCATTCGGCTGCATCCTGTACCAATTGGCCTCGGGCGAAGAGCCGTTCGGGCGGCCGAAGACCGTGCCCGGCATGAAGCGACGGCTCTATCACGCGCCAAAGCCCCTGCGCTCCGTCAATCCGCAGGCACCCGCCTGGCTCGAGGCGATCATCGCACGCTGCCTTGAGGTCGATCGCGGCCGGCGCTATGCCGATGCGACCAAGCTCACCTTCGACCTGCGCCATCCCGAGCAGGTCACCGTCGCGCGCAAGCGCCCGACCGCGGAGGGGCGCAGCCTCGGCAAGCGGCTGGTCGACCTGTTCCAGAAGCGCGACGAGGCTGACGTCACCGGCGCGCCGACCGTGGTGCGACGCAGGGCCGGCCCGTCGATCGTGCTGACCGCGGTCGATCTCTCGGAAGGCTCGGATGCGCTCGCGGCAGCGATCCTCGCCGAGACCAGCCGGCTGCTGGCGACGCGGCCGGATTCCACGCTCGCCTGCCTGACCGTGCTCAAGACCGAGATCATCGGCGAGACCAGGACCGTCGATGCCGAGGGACGCTCGCTCTATATCGGCCGGCTGGTGGCGCTGAAGGACTGGGCGCGGCCCCTGCATCTGCCGGAGGACCGGGTCAGCTACCATGTCATCGAGGCGGTCAGCGCCGCGGACGCGATCCTGCGCTATGCCGAGCACAACGACATCGACCATATCGTGCTCGGCGCCCGTTCTTCCTCGGCGGTGCGCCGCCATCTCGGTAGCGTCTCGACCAAGGTGGTCGCCGAGGCGCATTGCTCCGTCTCGGTGGTCCGGGTGAAAGTGTGGGCAGGTGAGAAGGATCGCGAGCAGGATTAAATCGTGCTAAGCTCTCAGCCAATCCGGAGGCCGTTATGCGCACGACCCAATCTCTCAGCATCACGCTGCCGCACGAGATGGCACAGATGGTGAAGTCCAAAGTCGCTTCGGGCGAGTATGCCAGCGAAAGCGAAGTGATCCGGGACGGCTTGCGCGTGCTCGCTGCCCGCGACCAGGCGGTTGACAACTGGCTGCGCGAGGAGGTTCTGCCGGTCTACGATGAGATTGCTGTCGACCCAGGCAAGGCTGTGGCAGCAGATGAGGCCTGGGCTCGGATCGAAACGCATATCAGTAGCCGCAAGACCGGCGCATGAGCGTTCGGATCGGCTTCTCCAGACAAGCGATCGCAGACCTTCAGAGCATCTACGACTACATAGAGCCGCGCGGTGGAGAGCGGATCGCACGCGACTATGTCGCCCGCCTCTACGCCTATTGCCTCGACTTTCAGGTCTTTCCCGAACGCGGCGTCCGCCGAGACGACCTACGTCCGGGGCTGAGATTGATCGGCTATCGCCGACAAGCGACCATCGCTTTCGCCGTGCTCGGTCATGACATGACGATCCTGCGGGTTTTCCGACGCGGGCGCGACGTTGAAGCACTGATGCGAGAGATCGATCCGACATAAGCGCGCTGTCATGCCCCAGGCGCGTTGACCTCCCCGCCCTCGCCTTCGAATATGCGGGACATGCCGGCTGCTCCTTCCGCCCCGCCCGAATTCGATCCCGACCGGCTGGATGCCTTCCTGCGCTCAGCCTTGCCCGGCCGGGCTGAGGGCCGCATCGCGATCGAGCGGATCAGCGGCGGCCAATCGAATCCGACCTTCTTCGTCAGCTACCCCGATGCCGGCACCCGGTTCGTCCTGCGCAAGAAGCCACCGGGGCCGCTCTTGCCCTCGGCGCATGCGGTCGAACGCGAATACCGCATCCTCAAGGCGCTCGCCGGCTCGGCCGTGCCGGTGCCGCCCGTGCTGCTGCTGCACGAGGAAGACGATGTCGTCGGCACGCCGTTCTACCTGATGGAGCGGCTGGAGGGCCGCGTCTTCCACGACACTGCCCTGCCCGGCATCGCCCCCGATGAGCGCCGCACCATGTATTTCGCCATGGCCGAGGCGCTTGCAGCGCTGCACGGCTTCGACTGGCAGGCAGCAGGCCTTTCCGATTTCGGCAAGCCCGGCAACTACTATGCCCGCCAGCTCGCCCGCTGGGGCCGGCAATGGCGCGAGACCCGAACGCGCGAGATCCCGGCGATCGACCGGTTGATCGACTGGCTCGGCGCCAATCTCGACGAGACGCCGGACACGACCATCGTCCATGGTGATTTCCGACTGGGCAACCTGATGTTCGCGCCATCCGAGCCCAAGATCGTCGCCGTGCTCGACTGGGAGCTCTCGACGCTCGGCCATCCGCTCTCCGATGTCGCCTTCTCCTGCCTGCCCTGGCATTCGACGCCATCAATGTATGCCGGCATCGTCGGGCTCGATCGCGAGGCGCTCGGCATCCCCACCCAGGACGAGTACATCGCTCGCTATTGTGCTACCGCCAGGCGGGTCGAGGGGCCGGGTCGCTTCCACATCGCCTTCTCGCTGTTCCGCTTCGCCGTGATCCTCGACGGCATCGCGGCGCGGGCGAAGACAGGAAATGCGGCAGCGGAGAACGCCATCGCGGTCGGCGCGATGGCGGAAAGCTTTGCCGAGCGCGCGCAGGCGCTGATCGACCAGACGAACTGACGAGGGACGCCATGGATTTCGCCTATTCGGCCAGGGTCGAGGAGCTGCGCACCAAGCTGCAGGCCTTCATGGACGCTCATATCCAGCCGGCCGATGCCGCCTGGAAGCACGAGGTCGAGGCAGGGCGTTATCCCACGGCGCTGGTCGACGATCTCAAGGCCAAGGCGAAGGCGGAAGGCCTGTGGAACCTCTTCCTGCCGGCGCTCAAGGCCGACGAGCCCGGCACACGTCTGAGCAATCTCGAATACGCCCCGCTCGCCGAGATCATGGGGCGGATCTACTGGTCCTCGGAGGTGTTCAACTGCAACGCCCCCGACACCGGCAACATGGAAATCCTGCACATGTTCGCGACGCAGAAGCAGCGCGAACGCTGGCTGAACCCGCTGCTTAACGGCGAGATCCGCTCGTGCGTCGGCATCACCGAGCCGGGCGTCGCCTCCTCCGATCCGACCAATCTGCAGACCACCATCATCCGCGACGGCGACCACTACGTCATCAACGGCCGCAAATGGTGGACGACCGGGGCGCTGCACCCCAAGGTCAAGTTCTGCATCGTCATGGGCCTGTCCGATCCTCGCCCCGAAGCCGACCCGCACAAGCGCCACAGCATGATCATCGTGCCGATGGATTCGCCCGGCCTGACGGTGATGCGCAACCTGCCGCTGCTGAACCATTATTCGATCGAGGGCCATACCGAGACCGACTTCACCAATGTCCGCGTACCCGCCGCGAACCTCCTGGGCGAGGAAGGCGCGGGCTTCGCGCTGGCGCAGGCGCGGCTCGGACCGGGGCGCATCCATCATTGCATGCGCACCATCGGCCAATGCGAGGTCGCGCTCGAGCTGATGGTCGAGCGCGCGCTGGAACGGAAGGCATTCGGCCGCAACCTCGCCGACTACGCCAATGTCCAGGACTGGATCGCCGAAGGGCGCATGGAGATCGACCAGGCCCGCCTGCTCTGCCTGCGCGCCGCCTGGATGATGGACAAGCATGGCAACAAGGCCGCGCGCACCGAGGTCTCGGCGATCAAGGTCGCGGCGACGCGATTGCAGACGAAGATCGCTGACCGGGCGATACAGGTTTTCGGCGCCGGCGGGCTCTCCAACGACACTCCCCTCGCCTTCATCTACTCCTGGGGCCGGGCGCTCCGCTTCATCGACGGGCCGGACGAGGTGCACCTGCGCACCATCGCCCGCGCCGAGATCAGGAAGCGCAAGGAGAGTGGGCGGAGCACATTTGCCGAGCAGGGGGTGGTGCGGCCTTGGGTGAAGCCGACTGAATCCTGAGTTCGGCCAACCGGAGCTAAGCCGTCATTCTGGCAGCCCAAGTCAGCGGCTGAAAATGCCGTGGAAGCGACCGAGGAAGCTGCGCAGGCGCTCGCTCTCGGGATTGTCGAAGACTTCCGATGGCGCGCCCGCCTGCGCCACCCGCCCCTGGTCAAGGAACAGGACGTGGTGCGAGACCTCGCGGACGAAGAGCATCTCATGGCTGACCAGCAGCATGGTCATGCCGGATTCGGCGAGAGCCTGCATCACGCCGAGCACCTCGGCCACCAGCTCCGGATCGAGCGCCGAGGTGACCTCGTCGAACAAGAGCAGGCGCGGCTGCATGGCGACCGCGCGCGCGATCGCGACGCGCTGCTGCTGGCCGCCCGAGAGTTGGTAGGGGTAGTGGTCGCGACGCTCGGCGAGGCCGACGCGCCCGAGCCAATGATCGGCGATCTCGCGTGCCTCGGCCGTGCTCTTGCCCTGCACCTTGGTCAGGCCGAGCATGACGTTCTGGCCGGCGGTCAGATGCGGGAACAGGTTGAACTGCTGGAAGACCATGCCGATGCGGGCGCGCTGGGCCGAGATCTTCGTCTCGCTCAAACGCTTGCGGGTCTCCCCCGCCATCCGGTAGCCGATCGGGTCGCCGTCGAGCAGGATCTCGCCGCCATCATGCTCTTCCAGCAGGTTGACGCAGCGCAGGAAGGTGGTCTTGCCCGAGCCGGAGGCGCCAATCAGCGAGACGACCTGCCCCTGCCTGACGGTGAGGTCGATGCCTTTCAGCACTTCGATCTTGCCGAAATGCTTGCGGACATTGGTGGCCTGAAGCAGGGCAGTCTCGGTCATCGGAAGTCGCGTCCCGTTCAGTAGCGCAGATAGGAGGTCTTGCGTTCCAGCAGCGCGCCGAGCTGCGCCAGCGTGAAGTTGATGATCAGGTAGAACACCGTCGCCAGCAGGTAGAAATCGATGATCATGTAGTTGCGCGCCATCTGCTGCTGGACCGACAGCAGCAATTCGACGACGCCGATGATCGAGAGCAGCGTCGTGCCCTTGACGATCTCGAGCCCGGTATTGACCCAGGGCGGCAGCATGCGGCGGAAAGCCTGCGGCAGGATCACGTAGTACAGGCGCTTGCCGAAGCTGAGGCCGATCGCCTTTGCCGCCTCCATCTGCCCGGCCGGCACGGATTCGACCGCACCGCGGAAATTCTCGGCGACATGGGCGGTGGCGAAGGCGCCGAGCGCGATCACCCCAGCCCAGAAGGCGGCGACGTTCACGCCGAACAGTGCGAGTCCGTAATAGGTGAACAGGATCAGCACGAGCACCGGGATGCCGCGCATCAGGTCGACATAGAGCCGGGCCAGCAGCCTCAGCCACCACCAGCCATAGGAGAGCGCGACCCCCATCAGGATGCCGCAGACCGTCGCGATGACGATGCTCAGCGCCGAGCTCAGCATGGTCACGCCGAGCCCCGAGAGCAGCGAGGCGCGTGCCTGCCAGGCCTCGAACAGGAAGGTGCCGGGAGCCATCGAGAAATCCATCAGGTGCCCCCTAGCGGATCGAGGCGTAGCGGCGCTCGACCAGGCGCAGCACGAACGCAATGAGATAGGCGGTGACGAGATAGAGCGCGCTTGCGGTGAGCCAGACCTCCATGACCCGGAAGGTGTTGGCGTTGATCTGGCGGGCGACGAAGGTCAGCTCCGGCACGGCGATGGCGGCCGCGAGCGAGGTGTCCTTGAACAGCGAGATCAGGTTGTTGCTGACCGCCGGCAGGGTGATCCGGAACATCACCGGCAGCACGACATAGGCCTGGCGCTGCCAGGGCCGCAGGCCGATCGCCTTGGCCGCCTCGACATATTGCTTCGGGATCGAGGAGAGGCCGGCGCGGAAGACCTCGGACATGTAGGCGCCGGCATAGAGCGAGAGCGAGAGCACGAAGCTCTGCGTCTTGTTCAGGAAGGTGACGTCGAATTCCGGCAGGCCGAAATAGAGGAAGAAGATCAGCAGCAGCAGCGGCGTGCAGCGGATGAACTCGACATAGGCCCAGACCGGGACCGAGAGCCATTTCTTGCCGGAGAGCCGGGCATAGGCGGTGACGATGCCGATGACGCAGCCGATCGCCAGCGAGATCACCGCCAGCCAGAGCCCCAGGACAAGGGCGTCGACGAGCTTGTCCCAGTTCCGCGCGATGACGGGCCAGTCGAAATGATAGTCGATCATGTCTGTCGCGAAGGTCCCGAAAGCGGCGGGCCGCAGGAGCGGCCCGCCATCGCCACGTTGCGATCAGGCGAATGCGGGATCAGGCGAATTCCTGCGGGAAGCCGACCTTCGGGATCGGCAGCTCGATGCCGAACCACTTCTTGTAGGAGGCGGCGAAATAGTCGAAATCGACGCCCATCATCGCTTCTTTGTAGGCGGTGTTGACCCAGTTCAGCCAGGTCGGGTCGCCGGGCTTCACCGCCGAGGCATAGGAATTCGGCATCCAACCGAAGCCGGAATCGACGAAGCGGCCTGGCGCCTGCTGCATCAGCCAGCGCATCGCCGACTGGTCCTGCATCGAGGCGTCGATGCGCCGGGCGTTCAGCGCCTGCATCGCCGAGTCCGGGCTGTCGAAGGCATCGACCTTGGCTCCCGGCAGCGCCTTGTGGATCCATTCCTCCAGGAAGACGTTCTGCATGCCGCCGACGGCGACCTCCTTGCCGGCCGCCTTCAGCTCGTCATAGTTCTTGTACTTGCCGCCGCGGGCCAGCATCAGCAGGCCGACGCCCTCGCGATAATAGGGGATGGTGAAATCGACCTGCTGGGCCCGGCCCGGCGTCACCGTCATCCATTGCACGACGATGTCGACCTTGTCGGTGACCAGGCTCGGGATGCGGGCATCGGAGCCCTGCAGCACGAACTCGACCTTCTCGTAATCGTCGAACAGGCCTTTCGCCAAGAGTTTGGCGAGGTCGATATCCATGCCGACGAGCTTGCCGCTGGCGTCCTGGAAGTGCCAGGGCGGGTTGGTGCTGCCGGTGCCGACGATCAGCTTGCCGCGTTCCTTGACGGCGTAGAGCTTGCTCTTGGCCACCGTCTGGGCCTGGGCCGAGGCAGGGGTGAGCAGCCCGCTTGCCGCCGCGCCGATCGCGGCGCCGGCGAGGCCGAGGCCGAACAGGCTGCGGCGCTCCAGCGTCAGGCCCTCGTCCTTGGGGGGAGTGGCGCCGTCCAAAGCCTTGTCGTCATGAATGCCCATCACGAACTCCCCTCTTTGATCCAGGTGCCCTGCAGCGTTCGGCCTGCAGCAAGACGAGCGTCGCAAGAAAAGTGCCGGATGCAAAGCCAGATAATTCGCGCTGCCTCTACGGAACCGCAGAGGTCCTCAGCCGGCCGCCAGCGCCGCCTCGCAGAGCCCGGCGACCGCTGCGATATCGGCGGGATCCGTGACCTTGTGAGTGCGCACCGGCATCTCCTGATAGGCCTTGCCATCCTTGAAGCCGTGGCCGGTGACCATGCAGACGACGCGCGAGCCGGGCGGCAGCGCCCCTTGCGCCAGCAGGCGCGGCAGCGCCGCGATCGGGCTCGCGCCGGTCGGCTCGGCATAGACGCCTTCGCTGCGGGCGAGCAGCTGCATCGCCTGGCGCAATTCGTCGTCGCCGACCGCCACCGCCAGGCCGCCGCTCTCGCGGACCAGCTTCAGCGTATAGGTGCCGTCGCGCTCATAGCCGATCAGCGGATCGCTGATGCCCGAGGCGATGGTCTGCGGCGTGCCCCAGGCGGTCACCTCCCCGGCCCCGGCCTCGAAGGCCTGCACGATCGGTGCGCAGCCCTCTGCCTGCACGGCGATCAATCTGGTCGTAGCGCCGGCAGCGGCAATGCCCTGCCAGACGCCCTTGACCAGCGGGCCGCTGCCGGTCGGCACCAGCACATGGCTCGGTGCGCCGCCGAGCTGCTCGATGAGCTCGGTACCGACCGCGGTGAGTCCGGCGACGGCATAGGGGTTGATGAAGGTGGTGGTCAGGTTGGCGAAGCCGTGACGCTCGGCCAGAGCGAGCGCGAGGTCGTAGGAGCGGCTGTAATGCCCTTCGACCAGCAGCAGGATCGCGCCATAGGCGGCGATCTGCGTCACCTTGCCCAGCGGGGTATGGGCCGGCACGACGATCACGGCCGGGATGCCAGCGCGCGCCGCATAGGCGGCGGTCGCGGCCCCGGCATTGCCGGAGGAGGCGCAGACGACCTTGCCGATGCCGAGCGCGAGCGCCCGGCCCATGGCGGCGCCGACGAGCCGGTCCTTGAACGAGCCGGAGGGGTTGCGGGTCTCGTCCTTCAGCCAGATCTCGCCCGAGAAGCCGGGCAGCGAGGCCTCGATCCGGCGGGCCCGCAGCAGCGGCGTGACGCTCTCGCCGAGCGAGACGCGCGGCGTGCCGTCGTCGCCGACGGTCTCCAGAATGCCGCCGCAGGCCTGGCAGCGGTAGAGCAGCACCGGCGGGTAGGTCGTCGCGCAATCGACGCAGCGCAGTTCCATCGCGAGCACTCCTCCAGGCTGTCGGCCGGCCGCCCTGCCCCGCAAGGCCGCCATGGCCTCAGCCTAGACCGAAAACGCCGGCCGGCACTGCGCCCGTTTGCGGTGGGCCGCCCTGCATCTGTCCGGGGTATTTGGTGCTGGCCGGGCGCCAGCGCTCAATCGAGCGCAATCGGCGGTCCGGCGAGCTGGACCGCGACGGTGCCGAACCAGCGCGTCTCGACCTCGAAGCGCACCGGCACGGGAAACTCGCCGCCCTCGCGCAGCGCGATCAGGACCGAGCCCTTCAGAGGCCGCATCGCCGCCTCGCGATCATCGTCATGCCGGAAGCCGGCGATGGTCCGGACGGTGAAGCCGCAGGTCAGCCCGCGGCCGTTGAGCGCGCCCTGGTCGCTCACCTGCACCCTGGCCGACGAGGTCATCACCGCGAGCGAGCGGCGGCGGCCGTCATAGATCGCAGTCGAGCCGTCGCAAGCTTCGCTCTCCGCCACCTTCTTCAGCATCCCGGCGACGCCGGAGAGCGAGTCGACCGTGCCACGGATCAGCTCGGGCGGGACGGCCTCGCGGTCCTCGTTCGACGGCTCCTGCCGCCGGATCGTCGGCACGCCGCGCGGATAGTGCATCTCGCTGACATAGGCGCGGCCGCGCCATGAGCCGTTGGCAGCATAGAGCCGCGGCTCGGGACCGCTGCGGCCCCAGCGGCCTTCCACCTTGCCGGATTGCTCGGCAGCCCCGACGAGCTGGGCCGCCCGGTAGGGGCGCGTGCGGATCTCGATGCGATAGCCGGCGCGGTCGAGCATCGAGGTCACCTCGATCTCGCCCAGCGTGACCCCGCCCAGCACCGTGACATCGTAGCGAAGGCGCATCTCCCGCGCCGAGGCGGCCGAGGGCGCGGCGCAAGCTAACGCACCGGCGATCAGCACGCCTGCCGCGATGGCCCTGGCCTGTCTCGATGCGATGCCGGCTGCCCTCTCGCTGCGCTCAGGTCTCATCGCCGCCGCCGAAGAGGCTGTGCAGCCCCGCAGCCGCTGTGCGTCGTCGCTGTCGAAGTCGCGCCCGAGCATCCGCATCATCCCGCACGAGACCCGCCGGTCCCCTTCCCTCCGCGTGACCGCCCGGTGTGACAGGGCCGAGGCGATGTGCCGTTGTAGCGCGGACGACGGGAGCGCCGCCATGCACGAAGGCGCGACGGGTTGCGGAGATTGGGCGATGCAGGGCCTCGGTGTGTGCGGGCTCGCCAACGACGCGGCGCTGGCCTTCATTGGCTGCTGGAGCCGGGCCCTGCGCTTCGGCGAAGAGCCGGGTTCACCTGCTACCAATGCCCGTGTCGAGATCAGAAGGCGCGGGGAGCAGGCGGAGCGCGTTCGAGAAACGGAGGTGATGCGGCCTTGGGGGGAAAGTGTAGAGGCCCAATATTGAGCATCGATACTCCTAGTTAGAGTTAGCCAACCGGCCGTTCCTGCCAACGAAGATGTGCCCACCCAAGAGCATCAAGGAGATAAGATGGCATATACATATAGATGTCCCATTTTGATATCAAAACGATCCTGATCCCATCGGCATAAGACGCCACCTGATACGGAGGAAAATGGAACTCGATACCGTCGTTGGAAAAAGTAAAATTATGAAAGCTAGACCAATCCTCCGTTCCGCTGACAATCCACTCGCCGTATAGGTCCGCGCTAGAAGGATCAGCTCCGATGAGATCCGCTGTCAGCTTTTCTCGAGCGGATTTCTGCACCGCCAAAAACGCGCCGTCCTTATCTGTAAATATGGACTCGATGCTGGAAATCTCAGTTACAGGATCGAGCGTAAAATTGAAAGATCGTAGCCATTCCATGCCATGAACTGCACCAGCATTATAAGAATGCATCAAATATGGAAAACATATAACATGATTTACTATAATTGGATCGCGACAATGCGCTGAAAAAACATTTGTTCTATTAAATTTACTCTGGCCAAAACTGTAAATACTTGCATCTTGCGAAAATTTAACCCCTCTACAACCCGCTGTTATCTTACATATTTCTCCATGGATGATACTGGTTATGTCGGGCACTCCTAACAGCTCGACCGACGATAGCTGAAGCAGATTGTAATCGACTTCGTAGCCAGGCAGCCCATCCCACGTTTCTTTGAATGTTTTTTCGACCCACTTGATTCGAGAATCCGCCTGTTTTTCTTGAATGTGCTGACCAAGCTCAGCCAATTGAGCCCTAATAGACCTTTTGACCCCACCTACAGCGCCACTCTCCCACGCCTTGATCATGTGAAGGTGTCGGACGGCTTCAGGAAATTCATCAAGGTCATCGAGAAGCACGGGTATAATGTATATATCTTCGCTTAGCTTCTCTTCGGCCTGCTGCAGAGCAATTTTTATCTCCCGCTGCACATACCCGCGGCGATCAATTGATAGGCTCGACAGGAAAACAACGACTATGGCAGCTTTGCCGAGCGCACGTCGAATTTCCATATCCCACTTCTGACCTGCCATAATGCGGCGATGGTCCATCCAAATATTGAGATCTGACCGTTCTAGTTCATCGACTATGGGATCGACACGCGCGCGATCGGGGCTAGCGTAGCTTATAAAGATAAGCGGCTCATTTTGCTCCATCATAACCAAGCGAGAATCGCTTCCTCCCGGCCAATCGTTTATTGTCCATATGATGCAGCTTCTCACGTGCCAAGAGCCTCAAGCGCTAAGCTCCTAGGCTGGACCTATTTAATAAGCTGGAGCGCATAGTAGCTAAATATATGGCTCTATTTGTCGCGATCAGGTTCGTCTCGCTGGAAATGCGAACTGCCCGTCATGCACTCGGCATGACGGGCGCATCATCAAGTTAGAGGTCGGCAGGGTTACGGCGACCCACTAAGCCGCCTCGGCAAGTTCCCCCTTCCCCTCCACCCCATGCTGCCGCAGCGGCTTGTTCCCCGACAGCCTCCGCATCAGCACGTAGAAGACCGGCGTCAGGAAGATGCCGAAGGCGGTGACGCCGATCATGCCGGCGAAGACCGCGATGCCCATGGCCTGGCGCATCTCGGCGCCCGCCCCGGTCGAGAGCACCAGCGGCACCACGCCCATGACGAAGGCGAGCGAGGTCATCAGGATCGGCCGCAGGCGCAGGCGGCTGGCCTCGATCGCGGCCTCGACGGGCGTGCGGCCCTCGAATTCGAGCTCGCGCGCGAATTCGACGATCAGGATGGCGTTCTTGGCCGATAGTCCGACCAGGACGACGAGGCCGATCTGGGTGAAGACGTTGTTGTCGCCGCCGCTCCACCAGACGCCGGCCATCGCCGCGAGCAGGCCCATCGGGATGATCAGCAGGATCGCGACCGGCAGGGTCAGGCTCTCATATTGCGCCGCCAGCACCAGGAAGACGAGCAGGATCGCGACCGGGAAGACCAGGATCGCGGAGTTGCCGGCCAGGATCTCCTGATAGGTCAGCTCGGTCCATTCGAAGGCGAAGCCCTTGGGCAGGGTCTCGGCGGCGATGCGGGTGACGGCGTCCTGCGCCTGGCCCGAGGAGAAGCCGGGGGCCGGGCCGGCATTGATGTCGGCGCTGAGGAAGCCGTTATAGCGCATGGCACGTTCGGGGCCGGCATCGGTGCGCACATTGAGCACGGCCGAGAGCGGCACCATCTCGCCCGAATTCGAGCGGACCTTGAGCTTGCCGATGTCCTCCTGATAGGCGCGGTAGGGCGCATCGGCCTGGACGCGCACGGTGTAGGTGCGGCCGAACTTGTTGAAATCGTTCACATAGGACGATCCCAGATAGATCTGCAGCGTCTCGAAGACATCGGTGACGGGAACGCCGAGCTGGCGCGCCTTGGTGCGGTCGATATCGGCATAGAGCTGGGGCACGTTGACCTGGAAGCTCGAGAACATGCCGGCAAGCTCGGGCGCCGTCGCGGCCTTGGCCATGAAGGCCTTGGTCGCCTCGTCGAGCGCCTTGTAGCCGAGGCCAGCGCGGTCCTCGATCTGCAGCTTGAAGCCGCCGATGGTGCCGAGGCCCTGGACGGGCGGCGGCGGGAACATCGCGATGAACGCCTCCTTGATGCCGGCGAACTCCTTGTTGAGCTGCATGGCGATGGCGTTGCCCGAGAGCGACGGGTCCTTGCGCTGGTCGAAGGGCTTCAGGCCGACGAAGACGATGCCGGCATTGGAGGAGTTGGTGAAGCCGTTGATCGACAGGCCGGGGAAGGAGATCGCGTTCTCGACGCCGGGATGCTTCAGGGCGATTTCGTCCATCTTGCGGATGACGTCCTCGGTGCGGTCCAGCGTTGCGGCATCGGGCAGCTGGGCGAAGCCGACGAGGTACTGCTTGTCCTGGCCCGGCACGAAGCCCGACGGCACCTTCTGGAACAGCAAGACGGTCAGGCCGACGAGGCCGGCATAGACCACGAGCATCACGGTCTTGCGGCCGAGGATGCGGGTGACGCCGCCGCCATAGGCCTCGGAGCTGCGGTTGAAGAAGCGGTTGAAGCCGCGGAAGAACCAGCCGAAAGCCAAGTCCATGAAGCGGGTCAGCGCGTCCTTGGGGGCGTCGTGGCCACGCAGCAGCAATGCGGCGAGCGCCGGCGACAGGGTCAGCGAGTTGATCGCCGAGATCACCGTCGAGATCGCGATGGTGAGCGCGAACTGGCGGTAGAACTGGCCGGTCAGGCCGCTGATGAAGGCGAGCGGCACGAAGACCGCGACGAGGACGAGCGCGATCGCGATGATCGGGCCGGAGACCTCGCGCATCGCCTTGTAGGTCGCTTCGCGTGGGCTGAGGCCGTTCTCGATGTTGCGCTCGACATTCTCGACCACGACGATGGCGTCGTCGACGACGATGCCGATCGCCAGCACAAGGCCGAACAGCGAGAGCGCGTTGATCGAGAAGCCGAAGAGATACATCACCGCGAAGGTGCCGACGACCGAGATCGGCACGGCGACCAGCGGGATAATCGAGGCGCGCCAGGTCTGCAGGAAGACGATGACGACGAGCACGACCAGCGCGATCGCCTCGAGCAGCGTCGAGATCACCGCCTTGATCGAGGCGCGCACGAACTGGGTGGTGTCGTAGACGATCGAGTAGTCCACGCCTTCCGGCATGTTCTGCTTGATCTCCTTCATCACCGCCTGGACGCGGTCGGCGATGGCGATGGCGTTCGAGTTCGGCGCCTGGAAGACCGGCACGGCGACGGCCGACTTGCCGTTGAGCAGCGAGCGCAGCGCATATTCGGCCGCGCCGAGCTCGATGCGGGAGACGTCCTTCAGGCGCACGACCGCGCCTGAAGGAGCGGTCTTGACGATGATCTCGCCGAACTCCTCCTCGCTGGCGAGGCGGCCCTGCGCGTTCACCGAGAGCTGCAGATCGAGCCCCGGCCCGCTCGGCGAGGCGCCGATGACGCCGGCCGCGGCCTGGACGTTCTGGGCGCGGATCTCGCGGACGATGTCGGAGGGCGAGAGGCCGTGCTCAGCGACCTTCTGCGGGTCGAGCCAGACGCGCATCGAATAGTCGCCCGAGCCGAAGAGCTGGACCTGGCCGACGCCGTCGATGCGCGCCAGCCGGTCCTTGACGTTGAGGACGGCGTAGTTGCGCAGATAGGTCATGTCGTAGCGGCCGTTCGGCGAGGTGATGTGCACCACCATCGTCAGGTCCGGCGAGCTCTTGATGGTGGTGACGCCGAGGCGGCGCACCTCCTCCGGCAGACGGGGTTCCGCCTGCGAGACGCGGTTCTGGACCAGCTGCTGAGCCTTGTCCGGGTCGGTGCCGAGCTTGAAGGTGACGTTCAGCGTCATCACGCCGTCGGTGGTCGCCTGGCTCGACATGTAGAGCATGCCCTCGACGCCATTGATCTGCTCCTCGATCGGCGTCGCCACGGTCTCGGCGATGACCCGCGGATTGGCGCCGGGATATTGCGCGCGCACCACCACGGTCGGCGGCACGACCTCGGGATATTCCGAGATCGGCAGCGCCCGCAGCGCCAAAAGGCCGGCGAGGAAGATCAGGACGGAGAGGACGCCGGCGAAGATCGGCCGGTCGATGAAGAACTTCGAGAGATTCATGGGGGTGCCCCTTCAAGGCGGCGGCCCCGCCGGTCCCGAAGCGGCCGGCGGGGCGATAGAACTGGGAAAGGCTGGCGCGCTCAGCGCTGCGCGAGCTCGGTCTTGGGCTTCTTCAGTTCGGAGCGCTCGGCCATCGGCACCTGCTCGGGGGCAACGGAGGCGCCCGGGCGGATGCGCTGCAGGCCGTTGACGACGATCTGCTCGCCGGCCTCCAGCCCGCTGGTGACGATGCGCAGGCCCTCGGCGGCTGTGCCGAGCGTGACCTCGCGCCAGACCGCCTTGTGATCCCTGCCGACGACGAAGACGAACTTCTTGTTCTGGTCGGTGCCGACGGCGCGCTCGTTGATGACGAGGGCCGGCTCGGACTTGGCCTGCCCCATGCGCAGGCGCACGAACTGGCCGGGCATCAGCGCGCCGTCCTTGTTGTCGAAGATCGCCCGGACGCGGACGGTGCCGGTCGCGGCATCGATGCCGTTGTCGACGAAGTTGAGATGGCCGGAGATCGGCGCGGCCTCGTTCGTCGCGGTGGTCATCTGCACCGGGATGCGCTTCAGGTCGCGCGGCTTGCCGGGTTCGGCCGGCAGGGTCGCCAGCGCTTTCAGCAGCGAGCCCTCGTCGGCGTTGAAGCCGGCATAGACCGGATCAACCGAGACCAGCGTCGTCAGCAGCGGCGCATTGGCGCCGGCAGCGACGAGGTTGCCAACGGTGACCTCCAGCCGGCCGATACGGCCACCGATCGGGGCGCGGATCTGGGTGTAGTCGAGGTTCAGCCGCGCCGACTGCAAGGCGGCCCGAGCGGCCCGCTCGTTCGCTTGTGCCTCGCGCAAGGCATTCAGCCTGGCGTCGAGGTCGCGCTGCGAAACGTTCTGCGTCGACATCAGCTTCTGGCCGCGCTCATGCTCGTTGGCGGCGAGCGCGACGCGGGCCTCGGCGGCGAGCAATTGCGCCTGGGCGCGCTCGAATTCGGCCTGGTACGGCGCCTGGTCGATGCTGACGAGCAGGTCGCCCTGCTTGACCAGTGCGCCCTGCGCGAAATGCACCTGCTCGACCACGCCGGAGACGCGCGAGCGAATCTCGACGCGCTCGATCGCTTCGAGCCGGCCGGAGAATTCGGCCCAGCTGACCAGTTCGCGCTGCTCGACCGTGGCGACCGAAACCGGCGTCGCCGGCGGCGCGGCGGGGGCGGTGTCGCCCTGCGCCGTGTTCGAGCCGTGGACGGCGACAGTGAGTGCCGCGAGCGAGACGCCGGCGGTAACAGCAACGCCCAACAGGGCATGACGGATCGTTCCCAGAATCATGGGTCTAGTCCTTCGTGGAGAGAGATTGAAAGAGCGGGGCGAGCGGGTCGCTAGGACGGCGCAGTCGCGGTGAAGAACTCGCTGACGTGATGACAGGCCGCGCACAGGCAGGTGCCGTCGCAAGGGCCTTCGGCGAAGGCGTCCGGCCAGCGGCTCGGGCCACCGACGACGCGGATTGTCGTGTCGACGCCGGCTGCCTTCAGCCGGTGGGCATAGTTGATGCTCTCGTCGCGCAGCAGGTCGTCCTCGGCGGTGACGATCAGGGCCGGTGCGAGCCCGGTCAGCCTGACGGCATTGACCGGGGCGGCATAGGGGTGCGCCGCCTTCTCGGGCGAGCCGAGATAGGCGTGCCAGCCATCGGCCCAGCGGCAGCCGACCGGCCCGGCCTCTGCCTCGCGGAAGGAATAGGTTCCGAGGCAGGAATCGAGCATCGGCGAGAACAGGATCTGACCGGCGAGCGGCGGCCCATGCCGGTCGCGCGCCATCATGGCCAGCGCCGCGGCGAGGTTGCCGCCGGCCTCCTCGCCCGCCACATAGAGCGGCGCGGTCTTGCCGACCCAGCGCGCCTTGTCGCGGGCGATCTTCTCGAGCGCGGCATAGGAGGCTTCGAGCGCCTGCGGGAAAGGATTGGCGGGAGCGAGCGGGTAAGGCAGCGAGATCACGATCGCGCCGGCCTCGGCCAGCGTAGTCGCGACCGCCTCGCCCGCAGCGAGCGAGCCGCTGTCGAAAGTACCGCCATGCAGGTGGACGATGAGACCAGCCTCGTCCGGCACCGAAGCCGGGGCGTAGAGCCGTCCAGCGAGCTTGTCGCGCCCAACCTGGACGCCCTGCTCGCGCCAGAAGACGGCGCGGCGATAGCGGCTTTCGGAGGTTGACGGGGCGAGCATGGCGATGACGGCCGGCGAATGTTGCGGTGCATCACGATTTAGGTGATGCTCTCCGCTTAATAAACCGCCGATCCGCTCCTACATTATTTCCATATGGAAACAATCGACGGATCATCCGGAGCCTCGATATGGACCAGCTCAACGCCATGCGCGCCTTCGTGCGCGTCGTCGAAGTCGGCACCTTCACCCGCGCGGCAGAGCTGCTCGACCTGCCCAAGCCGACCGTGACCAAGCTGATCCAGCAGCTCGAAGGGCATCTGCACGCGCAATTGCTCAACCGCACGACGCGGCGCGTCACGGTGACGATGGACGGCGCCGCCTATTACGAGCGGGCGCTGCGCGTGCTCGGCGAGATCGACGAGCTCGACCAGAGCATGACCTCCTCGCAGGCCCGGCCGAGCGGACGGCTGCGCATCGATGTCAGCGTGCCGCTCGCTACCGACATCATCCTGCCGGCGCTGCCGAGCTTCCACGCCCGCTATCCCGAGATCCAGATCGACATGGGCCTGTCCGACCGGCCGGCAGACCTGATCGGCGAGAATCTCGACCTCGCCGTCCGTGCCGGCGCGATCGACGACCAGAGCCTGATCGCCCGCCGCATTGGCGAGATGATGCTGATCACCTGCGCGACGCCGGGCTATCTCGCCAAGCACGGCACACCCCAGCACCCGCGCGATCTGGAAGACGGCCATCTCGCCATCGGCTATCGCCGGGCCGGCACCAGCCGCATCATGCCCTTCACCTTCGCCAGCGCGAAGGAAACCATCGAGATCCAGGGCGACTATGTCGTCTCGCTGAACGAAGGCACCGGCTATGTCGCCGCCGGACTGGCGGGGCTCGGCGTCATGCAGGTGCCGACCTTCATGGCGATGGCGCATATCGCCGCCGGCCGGCTGGTGCCTGTACTGACCGACTGGTGCACCAAGCCGAAGCCGCTGCACATCATCTACCCGCCGAACCGGCACCTCTCGAACAAGGTCCGCGTCTTCGTCGACTGGCTGGCCGAATTGTTCGCGCGGAACGAGTTGCTGCAGGGCAAGCCGCTTCTGCCCTGCCCCGGCGGTGTCACTGCGGGAGCGCTCGCTCATCAGCCGGAACAAGCCGCCTAGCCGCGCAAGGCCGGGATGACCGGCCGGCGGTTCCATCCTGTCGCGAACTGGCCTAACCAGAGGCGCCGGCTTTTCGCCGCGCGTTCTCCAGCAGCCAGGTCCGCCCGATGTCCCGCAGCGTCCGTGACAAGCTCGAAGCCAATCTCGCCCACATCGGCGACGGCGCCCCGGTCTTCACCAAACTCCTCGCCGACACAGCACGCGCCGAAGCCGACGCCGCCGACCGTCGCCGTGAGGTTGGGCTGCAGCTGAGCGCGATCGACGGCACCATCGTCTCGGTGAAGGACCTGCTCGATGTGAAGGGTGTGACGACCTGGGCCGGCTCCAGCGCGCTCAAGGGCGCAGCCCCGGCAACGCAGGATGCGCCCTCGGTGGCGCGACTGCGCCGGGCCGGCGCGGTGATCATCGGCAAGACCAACATGACCGAGTTCGCCTTCTCCGGCATCGGCCTCAACGCCACCTTCGGCACCCCGGGCAGCGCGCTCGACAAGGCGCGCATCCCCGGCGGCTCCTCTTCCGGCGCGGCAGTCTCGGTGGCGGAGGGCTCGTCGGAGCTGACGGTCGGCACCGATACCGGCGGCTCCTGCCGCATCCCCGCCGCTTTCAACGGCATCACGGGAATGAAGCCGACGCACAAGACGGTTCCCGACGAGGGCTGCTTCCCGCTGGCGCCGAGCCTCGATTCGATCGGTCCGCTGGCGAAGGACGTCGCCGGCTGCGCACGGCTGCTCTCGCTGCTGGCCGACCGGCCCTTCGATCTCGTGGACGGACTCTCGCCAGCCCGTATCCGGCTCGGCGTGGCCCGCGGCGGCTTCCTCGCCGAGGCAGCCCCCTCCGTCGCCAAGGCCTATGAGGCGGCGATCGAGCGCGTGACGCGACTCGGCATCGCCGTCGAGCCGGTCGATCTCGACGGGTTCTACCAGGACATGCTGGCGGTCGCTCCGGTGCCGCTCGTCACGATCGAGGCGGCGGCGGTGCATCGCGACCTGCTGGCCAGCAAGGCCGACGCCTATGATCGGCGCGTCGCGGCCCGCATCGCCATCGGCGTGCCCTGCAAGGCGGCCGACTACATCATCGCCATGGAGAAGCGCCGGGCGCTGATTGCACGGCTCGCCGCCCAGCTCGACGGTCTCGACGGCTTCCTGGCGCCGACCGTGCCGATCGAGGCCCCGACGATCGCCGCGATGGAGGCCGGCGACGAGGCCTTCTTCGCGGCCAATCGTCTGATTCTGCGCAACCCGGCTTTCGGCAACCTGTTCGACCTGTGCTCGATCTCGCTGCCGATGCCGCTCGGCGGTGGCCTCTCGGGCGGGCTGATGCTGAGCGCGGTCGCGAGGCGTGACCAGCAGTTGCTCAACATCGCCAAGCTGATCGAGCCGGCTGCGGCGGGCTGAGCCTCAGGGGCGCGGACGCCCTTCCCGTCATGGTCGGGCTTGTCCCGACCATCCACGTCTTCCTTCGGATAGCGCAGTGTTCAAGACGTGGATGCTCGCCACAAGGGCGAGCATGACGTCGAGGATCAGCCCCTGACCTCGCCGAGCGACCAGGGCAGTTCCTCGCCGCCGCGGAAGATGACGACATCCTCCTCGCCGACCGCCACGGTCGGCGAGACGCGGCAGGGCCGCTTCTCCAGCGTGATCGTGCCCTCGTTCAGCGGCAGGCCGTAGAAGCGCGCGCCGTTCTCCGAGGCGAAAGCCTCGAAATGGGCAAGTGCGCCCTCCTCGTCGAAGACCTGGACATAGGTCTGCAGGGCAGTGGCGCCGCCGAAGACGCCGGCCGAGCAGCATTCGGCCTGCTTGGCGCTGCGCAGATGCGGGGCCGTGTCGGTGCCGATGAAGAAATTGCCGTCGCCGGCGGTGACCGCCTTGCGCAGAGCGAGGCGGTGACGCTCGCGCTTGGCGACCGGCAGGCAGTAGAGATGCGGCCTGAGGCCGCCCTGGAAGATCGAGGTGCGGTTGATGATCAGATGGTGCGGCGTGACCGTGCCGGCGGCGCGACCGGCATGGGCGCGCACCAGATCGACGGTCTCGGCCGTGGTGACGTGCTCGACCACGACCTTGAGGCCCTGATGCCGCCCGAGCAGCGGCAGCATCTCGGTCTCCATGAACACCGCCTCACGGTCGAAGATGTCGACGGCCGGGTCGGTCGCCTCGCCGTGGACGAGAACCGGCATGCCGATCTTTTCCATCCGCTCCAGCACAGGGGCGAGCTTGGGAATGCTGGTGACGCCGTGATGCGAGTTGGTCGTCGCGCCCGAGGGGTAGAGCTTGGCAGCGGCCCAGATGCCCTCGCGGAAGCCGCGCTCGATCTCGTCCGGATTGGTCGTGTCGGTGAGATAGCAGGTCATCAGCGGCGTGAAGTCGTTGCCGTCCGGCCGCGCCGCGAGGATGCGCTCGCGATAGGCGTTGGCCGCCTCGACTGAGGTCACCGGCGGCACCAGATTCGGCATGATGATGCCGCGCCGGAACTGCGCCGCCGTGAAGGGCAGCACGGCCTTCAGCATGGCGCCGTCGCGCAGATGGACGTGCCAGTCGTCCGGGCGGCGGATCGTCAGCGTCTCGAAGGTGCCGGCTGCCTTGGCTTCCGTGCTGCCGAAGAGTTCCGTGACGCTCATGACCTGCCCCTGTGCTTCGCTACCCACCGGCCGAATCCGCCGGTGGGCTGGCCTTCCATAGCTCCCTTGGCGAGGCGGCGCGAGCACATCCGAGCAATCATGCCGGGGACAGTGCGCGGGAGGGATTGACCTTCATCGGCAACCTGTCGAGAAGGGGCCGTTTGCGAATTCGACACGAGCCGCGCCAACGCCTGCAAACGGCGAAGGATGGCGCGCGCTGGCCCTGGAGAACGAGACCATGCCCAATCTCTACATGCCGGTCGACCGGGAGACCATCGCGCTCGAAGCGGCCAAGATGCTGCTCGAAATCAAGGCGGTCCACTTCTACAAGGACAAGCCCTTCATCTTCACTTCCGGCTGGGCGAGCCCGGTCTATATCGACTGCCGCAAGATCATCTCCTTCCCGCGTTTGCGTTCCTCGCTGATCGACTTCGCGGCGACGACGATCGTGCGCGACATCGGCTATGAATCAATCGACATCGTCGCCGGCGGCGAGACGGCCGGCATCCCCTTCGCCGCCTGGATCTCGGACCGGCTGGCGCTGCCGATGCAGTATGTCCGCAAGAAGCCCAAGGGCTTCGGCCGCAATGCTCAGATCGAGGGCGAAGTCGTCGAAGGGGCGCGCACCCTGCTGGTCGAGGACCTCGCCACCGATGGTGGCAGCAAGGTCAACTTCTGCAAGGCGCTGCGCGATGCCGGCGCCAAGGTCGATCACTGCTTCGTGCTGTTCTACTACGACATCTTCCCGCAGGGGCGCGAGATGATGAAGGAGATCGGCGTCGGCCTGCATTATCTCACCACCTGGTGGGACGTGCTCAAGGTGGCCAAGGCGAGCGGCCATTTCGAGCCGAAGGTGCTGGACGAGGTCGAGCGCTTCCTCAACGAGCCGGCCAAATGGTCGGCCGCGCATGGTGGCATCTCGGATTTCAACCAGGCCAAGACCGGCTGAAGACCCAAAATCAGCTCCGCTCCGCAGGCTCTCAGCCGGCGTGCAGGACACGAAAACGATCGGGTGCCGCAGGCTCCCGATCGACGATCTGGATCGGCGGCCAGGTCCATTGCCAGACGCTGATCCCCGGCTCGCGCGAAAAGCGGATAGGCCCGCGCGTGCCTTCGACCGAGATGTTCGGCCAGACTTCGGTCAGGCGCGCGCTATCGATGCCCCGAGCTCTCAACATCTCGGCGAGAACGGCGATCGTGTCGTAGCCCTCGAAGGCCACGAAGGACGGCGCCTGCGCAAGCTGCCGGCGCAAGGCCGCCTCGACCCGCACACCGAGCGGCGGAAGCTGCTCCGGCAAATAGCGCAAAAACGGGATCGCGGCCCCACCCTCGCCCAGCAACGCCAGCCATTCGGGCAGCTCCGGCGGCCCCGCCGGCGCGCCGATCAGGACACCGCCAAGGCGCGGATCGCTGCGCACGGCCTTGACGATCGAGACCGCCGGCTCGGGATGGCCGACCAGGAGCAGCAGTACCGTGGCGTCCTTGCCGGCGAGCTCGTCACAGAGCGCGGCAGGCGTCAGCGAGTTCATCTCGAACTCCATGACGTTCCCACTACGTGGCGCAATGTAGTCCCGCAGGATACGTGTCCCGGAGGCCCAGTAGACGCTCGGGACGGTTGCGACGGCGATCCGCTGATGCCCCAAGCCTAGCAGGAAGTCAGCATAGAGCCGCCAGCCGCGGGACTGCGCCGGGGCGATCCGGGCAACCCAATCCGTCGGCTGCTCGGTGAGCGCGTCGAGGACCGCCGAGGAGCAGAGGAACGGCAGGTGCAGCGCATCGGCCCTGGCCGCGGCGGCTCGGGCGACGACGCTGTGGTACTCCCCGGCAAGAGCGATGATGCCCAGACCGGCCAATTCATCGACGGCGGCCACCGCCTTCTGTGGGTCGGCCGCGGTGTCGCGTACGATCAACTCGAGCGGCCTTCCCTCGATCCCGCCGGAGCCGTTTACCTCGGCGACAGCAAGCTCGAGCCCCGCGAGCAGATGCTGGCCTGCCTCCACCCAGCCGGGTGGCGACAGCGGCGCCAGAGCGCCGATCCGAATAGGCATGGTCATGCGCCGACGTCTCCCGGCCAACGTTTCGGCCGCACTATGCCGGGATCGCGCCCATGGACGTCAGTAGCGTGAGCGCAGCGCGGCCAACCGATTTCAGAAGGCCGGCGGCCGGCGCTCGAAGAAGGCGGCGATGCCCTCCCGGAAATCCGCCGTGGCGGCGTTGGCGACGAAATTCTGCTTTTCCAGATCGAGCTGCGCGTCGAAGGAGCCATGCGTCGCGGCCTGGACCAGCGCCTTGCTCGCGCCTTGCGCGCCGATGCTGCCGCGGGCGAGCTTCTCCGCCATGGTTCGCGCGGTCTCAATCAGCTCGCCATTCGGTACGACCCGATTGACGAGGCCAAACTTGAGCGCGGTTTCGGCGTTCATCGCCTCGTTGAGCAACACGAGCTCCAGCGCCCGGCGCGGGCCGAGCAATTGCGTCAGTGTCCAGGTGGTGCCGCCATCGGGACTGGTGCCGAGCTTGGTATAGGCAGAGAGGAAGCTCGCATCCTCTTCTGCAACGACGAGATCGCAGGCGAGCGCGAGCCCGACGCCGCCGCCGGCGACCGGGCCCTGCACCGCGGCAATGACTGGCTGCGGCATCGCCTTGATCAGCCGCATCAGCGTGTGGAAACGGTCGATCAGCGTCGTCGCGGTCTGCGGCGCACCCGGAAGATCAGCCTGGAAGCGGGCGAGATCGCCGCCCGCCATGAAGGAACGCCCTGCCCCGGCCAGGATGACGGCGCGGATCGTCTTATCCGCAGCGAGCCCCGAGAAGGCTGCGACCAAGGCATCAGCCATCGCCTCGTCGAGCACGTTGAGCACCTTGGGGCGGTTCATGGTCACGGTCAGGATCGGCCCCTGCCGCTGCGCAATCACCACCTCGCCTGCCGGATCGCTCATCGTCTCGCCCTCATCTCGCCTGCGCCATGAGCCTCAACCCGGCGCCCTCGTATCGTCGATGACCTTGCCGTCATTGGGCAATGTCCCCGGCGCCACCAGCTCGACCGTACCGCTCAGCTTGAAGACGTCGCGGACGGAGGTCTTTAGCGCCTCCGCCAGGCCCGCCCCCGGTACCGTAACCTCGGCCTTGAAGCACATCGCATCGGCCTCACCGGCCCGCGTCACCACCAGCCGGCAGCGGCCGAGCTCTGGATGCCGCGCAGCGACCGCCGCAACCTGCTCGGGCCGGACGAACATGCCCTTGACCTTGGCCGATTGGTCGGCCCGGCCGAGCCAGCCGCGGATGCGCTGGTTGGTGCGCCCGCAGGGCGAAAGTCCGGGCAGCGCTGCAGTGAGATCGCCGACGGCGAAGCGGATCAGCGGTTTCTTCGGGTCGAGGATAGTCACCGCGATCTCACCGACCTCACCTTCCGCCAACGGCTGGCCGGTGCCGGGCCGCAGAATCTCGACGATGATGTCTTCGTTGAGGACGAGGCCTTCACGCGCCGGCGTCTCATAGGCGATGATGCCGCATTCGGCGGTGGCATAGCATTGGTAAGCGTCGATGCCGCGCTCGCGGAACTGCGCCTGCAGCGAGGGCGGAAAGGCCGCGCCGGAGACCACCGCCCGCTTCAGCGAGGAGAGATCACGCCCGCGTGCCGCGCCGAGATCGAGCAGGATCTTCAGGAAATCGGGCACGCCGGCATAGAGCGTCGGGCGATAGGCCTCGATCAGGTCGAGCTGAGCGTCGCTGTTGCCCGGCCCGGCCGGGATCACGGCGCAGCCGAGCACGCGCGCCCCGGCATCGAAGCACCAGGCGCCGGGCGTCAAATGGTAGGAGAAGGTGTTGAGCACGACATCGCGCCGGCCGGCTCCGGCCGCCGCGAGCGCGCGGGCGACGCGCCAGGGATCGTCGTCATGGCCCTCGGGCTCGAAGATCGGCCCCGGCGACATCATCAGGCGGCGATAATCGCCGGGCCGGCCGGGCAGCAAACCACCGAAGGGCGGCTTTCCGCGCTGGGTCGCCGGCAGGTCGGATTTGCGCAGCACCGGCAGTTTGGCGAGCGCCGCCCGGTCGGCCACCGCCTCGGGATCGATACCGCGTAGATGCTTCCGCCAGGCCGGCAGCCGCTGTGCTGCGGCCAGCACCTGCGGCAAGCGCCGGAACAGATCGGCCTCGCGGCGCGCCGGCGCGCGCGTCTCCAAGCGGTCGTAATGCTTGGCCATGCTACTCTCTCAAGCCAGCCAGCGCTTGCGGCGCCGGTAATGCTTGACCGCGTGGTAGTCGACCTTCTGGTGACCGCCGAGATAGGCGTCGGCGACGTCGGGGTTGGCGCTCAGCACCGCCGCCTCGCCGCTCATCAGGATGCGGCCGTTCTCGATCAGATAGCCGTATTGGGCGATCTCCAGCGCCGCGGTGGCATTCTGCTCGACCAGCAGCACGGCGACACCGTCGCGCTCGTTGACCCGCCGGACGATGTCGAAGATCTCGTCGACCAAGAACGGCGCGAGGCCAAGGCTCGGCTCGTCGAGCATCAGCAGGCGCGGCTCGGTCATCAGGGCGCGAGCGATCGCCAGCATCTGCTGCTCGCCACCGGAGAGATAGCCGGCCTCGGCCCTGGCGCGCTGGGCGAGGCGCGGGAAGGTCTCGAACATCCGGTCGATCAGCGCCGAGACATGGCCGCGCTCGCGATGCATGGTCGCCGCCGCGATCAGGTTCTCCTTCGGCGTCAGATGGCCGAAGACGCGCCGGCCCTCCAGGACATGGACGATGCCGAGGCGCACGCGCTCGGGTGGATCGACGGCGAGGATCGAGCGGCCGTCGAAGCTGATCTCGCCGCGAGTGACGGCGCCGCGCTCGGGCTTGAGCAGGCCTGAGATCGACTTCAGCACCGTGCTCTTGCCGGCGCCGTTGGCGCCGAGCACGGCGACGAGCCCCTTTTCGGGCACCTCGATCGAGACACCGCGCACGGCGAGGAAGACCTGATCGTAGACGATCTCGATATTGTTCAGCGCCAGCAGCGTCATCGGCCCGATCCAGCAATGGCGGGCGGCGCCTCAGAGACGCGCCGCCCGGACCTCGTCATTTCCCGCTCTTCTTGAACTCGTCGGAGTTCTTGCGGATCTCCTCCCAGACCACGTCCTGGTTGGCGGAGAACCAGTCGGTGATCGGCACGAATTTGGCGCCGTCCCAGCGCGCGATCCGGCCCATGCCGCCGCCCTGGTGGTCGTCCTTGGTGATCGTGGTCGGCGGCAGCAGGCCGTCGGCGGTGAAGTTGCTGATCGAGCGCAGGCCCTCGTTGAGCCAAGGACCGGTGACCGGGCCGTTGGGCGCCTTCTCGGCCGCCTTGCGCACGCCCTCGACCATCAGCGTCGCCATCTGGACACCGTAATTGTAGTAGGCGGTGCCGACCTTGTTCTCGGGGCCGGCGCCTTTGCCCTTGCCGACGACCTCGGCCAGGATGTCCTTGATCACCTTGGGCTCGCGCCCGCCGACGCAGGGCTCGACCTTCATCACGCCCTTGGCCGCCTCGCGCCCGACCACGTCCATGTCGGATTCGGAGAGCCAGACGCTGCCGGAGACCCGGTCCATCGGCAGGCCGTTGCGGATCGCCTCGGTCAGCGCCACGGTCTGGCCGACGCCGGCGCCCCAGAAGATCACGAAATCGGGCCGTGCGCGGCGAACCTGCGGCCAGATCGCCGACTGGTCGTTGCCCGGCGGTGTATAGGGGAAGGCGGTGAGCTCGTACCCCTCCTTCTTGGCGAGCACGTTGAGGATCGGCAGCGGCTCCTTGCCGAAAGGCGTGTCGATGTGGACGAAGACGATCTTCTTGCCCTTGAGGCTGCCCTTCTCGGTCTTCTTGAACTGCTCGATGATCAGGCCGGCCTGTGTCCAGTAGTTGATCGAGAGCGGCAGCACGTAAGGAAAGGCGCTGCCATCGGCCGCGTCGCTGCGGCCGGAATAGGCGGTGATCATGTTGATCTTGTCTTCGAGCGCGCGCGGCACCAGAGCGCGCGCCACCGGCGTCGAGAGCGGGTCGATCAGCACGGCGCCCTCGCGCTTGCCGCGCTCATAGGCCTCGATGGCGCGCGGCAGGTCGTTGGCGTGGTCGGTGATATCCGCGACGATCTTGTAGCCGCCGACGCCGCCGCGATCGTTCACCAAAGTGAAGTAGTCGCGCTGGCCCTGGTTATATTCCGAGGTGACGAAGGTGTAGATGCGGGTGAAGTCCTGCGGCAGCGAGAAGCGGACGATCTTCTCCTGAGCGAAAACCTGGACCGGCAGGGCGAGCGGCGCGGCCAGCGCAGCCGAGCCGGCGATGAAAGAACGGCGATCGAGCGACATCCTGTTTCCTCCAGCCCTGTCGTTGATTGAAGCACCGTCACCGCTGGGCATGGCGGAACGGCCAGACGAGCAAGTAGTTGCGGAAATTGGCGTAGATCTTCGCGAGACCGAGCGGCTCGTAGAGCAGGAAGCCGATCACCAGCGCGCCATAGGCCATCAGCGGCAGATGGGCGCGCAGGTCGATCGGCAGCGACAGGCCGAAGGTGCCCGCGGCGGCGCCGAGCAGGTTGTTGAGCACGATCGGAGCGAACAGGATCAGCGCCGTGCCGAAGAACGGCCCGAGCACGCTGCCGAGGCCGCCGACGATGATCATCGCCAGGATCTGGATCGAGAGCTCGATATGGAACTGGTCGGGCGAGATCGCTCGGAGATAAGTCACCGCCAGCAGCGAGCCGACGACGCCACCGATGAAGGACGAGACCCAGAACGCCAGCAGCTTGTAGCGGAAGGTCGAGATGCCGAGGATCTGCGCGGCGTAGTCCTTCTCGCGCAGCGCCGCCAGAGCCCGGCCGAAGCTGGTCCGCCTGACGTTCAGCATGAACAGGGTGATGACGAAGCAGACGCCGAAGGCGAGGTAATAGGTCGGCAGGTCGCCCTGCAGGGGGATGCCGAGGAAGCGCACCGGCGGCACCTGCAAGGTCGCGAGCGAGCCGCCGCTGATCACCGAGGAATGCGAGATGACGAAGTCGACGACGTACTGCATGGCGAGCGTCGCCATCGCCAGATAGATGCCCTTCATGCGCAGAGCCGCGCCGCCGAACATCGTGCCGATCGTGGCGCTGAGCAGGCCGCCGGCGATCATGGCGATCTCGAGCGGCACGCCGAGGCGGACCAGATGGACCGAGCCATAGGCGCCGATGCCCATCACCGCGCCATAGCCGAGATGGATCTGGCCGGACCAGCCCATCAGCAGGTTGAGACCGAGCGCCGCCGAGGTCCAGATCAGCCAGGGCAGCAGGTAGCCGGAGACATAGAGCCGGTCGAAGATGAAGGGCGCCGCCAGCAGGATGAGGATGACCGCGATGATCAGCCCGCGGTCGAAGCCGAGCGGGAACAGCTGGCGCTCGTCCTGATAGCGCGTGTGGCGGATGCCGGCGCGACGATAGAACACAGCGTCAGACCCTCTCGATATGGTGGCGGCCGAACAGGCCATGCGGTTTGAGCAGCAGCGTCACCAGGATGATCACGGCCGCGACCACGTCACGCGAGCCGCCGCCGACCAGCGGATCGAGCACGCCGGTGGCGAGGCTCTCGGCGACGCCGACGATGACGCCGGCGACGAGCACGCCGGGGATCGAGTCGAGGCCGCCGAGGATGGCGATGGCGAGCGCCTTGATCAGCAGCAGCGAAAGCGACCAGTCGATGCCCTGGGTGCTGCCCCAGAGTACGCCGGCGGCGGTGGCGGAGACCGCGGCGAGCCCCCAGGCGACGGCGATCGCCCGCTCGACCTTGATGCCGACCGACCAGGAGGCGGTCTGGTCGTCGGCGACGGCGCGCATCACCACGCCGAAGCGCGAGTTGAAGAAGACCAGCGAGGTCAGGATCAGCAGCAGCGAGATCGAGCCGCCGATCAGCGTGGCGCGATTGATCAGGAGCTCGCCGACGAAGAGCGGTTGCTGCGGCAGGCCGATGTCGAGACGCTTCACCGCCGCGCCGAAGACGCCGGGCAGGAGGCCACGCAGCATGATCTCGACGCCGAGCGTCAACATGATCGTCATGATCACCGGCTGGCCGATCATCCGGCGCAGCGCGACGCGCTCCATCAGCAGGCCGAAGCCGAACATGCCGACGAGCGCGATCGGAATCGCCAGCCACATCGGCAGACCGACCAAGGTTGCGAGCGCCCAGGTGACGTAGCCGCCGGTCATGGCGATGGCGCCCTGAGCGAGATTGGCCGTACCGGAGGTCTTGTAGATCAGCACGATGCCGAGCGAGACCAGCGCATACATCAGGCCGACGAAGACGCCGTTGGCCGAGAGTTCCGCGAGCAGGATCCAGTCCATCAGGCGACGACCTCGCTGATCTTGAGCGTCCGCCGGATCACGCCGCGCTCCCCGTTCTCATAGGCGATGGTGGCGTCGAACACGGTCTCGCTCGCGCCGTCATAGAGCGCCTCGATCAGCGAGGCGTAGGTCGCCTCGATGACATTGCGGCGCAATTTGCGGGTGCGGGTGATCTCGCCGTCATCGGCGTCGAAATCCTTGTGCAGGTTGGAGAAGCGCCGCACGCGCAGGCCCTCCGGCTGCGTGCCGTTGACGTGCTTGACCACCTGCCCGATCAGCCCCTGCACCTCCGGCTTCTGCGAAAGCTCGGCATAGGAGGTGTAGGAGATGCCGCGCTCCTCGGCCCAGTGGCCGACCGCGTCGAAATCGATGCAAACGATCGCGGTCAGCTCTCTGCGTCCGGCGCCGATCACCGCGACATTGCGGACATAGGGGCTGAACTTCAGCCGGTTCTCGATGAAGTTCGGGATGTAGCGCTCGCCCGAGGCGGTGCGCACGACCTCGCTGACGCGGCCGAGCACGACGAGCTCGCCATCCGCGTCGATCTGCCCGGCATCGCCGGTGTGCAGCCAGCCATCGACCAGCGCCTTGGCGCTGCTTTCGGGGTCGTCATAGTAGCCATCGACCACCGAGGTGGAGCGCACCAGGATCTCGCCGCTGTCGTCGATGCGGATCTCGCTGCCTACCATCGGGCGGCCGACCGTGTGGAGCTTGACCTGCCCTTCGGTCTGCGCCGCCGTCAGGGCGCAGGTCTCGGTCTGGCCGTAGAACTGCTTCAGCTTGATGCCGAGCGCCCGGAAGAACAGGAAGGTGTCCTCGCCGAGCGCCTCGCCGCCGGTGAAGGCGCGCTCGGCCCGCCCGAGCCCGAGATGGTCGCGTAGCGGCGCATAGACCAGGACGTTGCCGACCGCGTCGAGCAGCTTTTCCGTCAGCGTCAGCGAACCGCCCGACAGGCGCTTGCGCTCGTAGTCGACGGCGCGCTCCATCGTGGTCTCGAACAGCCAGCGCTTGAACGGCGTCGAGTTCTTCATGCCGACCTGGATGCGGGTCAGCATCTGGTCCCAGGCGCGCGGGGCGGCGAGATAGAAGGTCGGCGAGACCTCGCGCAGGTCCCGCATCACCGTTTCCTGGCGCTCAGGGATGTTGATCGTCGCCGCCATCATCATGCCGGCGCCCAAGGTGAAGACGAAGTCGCCGACCCAGGCGGTGGGCAGATAGGCGTAGAGTTCCTCGTGCTGGTGGAAATAGCCGCTGGCGCCGGCATTGAGCAGGCCGCCGGTGACGTTGCGATGGCGCAGCGGAATGCCCTTGGGCAGGCCGGTCGTACCGGAGGAATGCAGCAGCACCGAGATGTCGTCGGCCTGCGGCTCGTCGACGAAGCGCCTGATGAGACCAGGCTCGCGCGCCAAGCGCTCACGCCCCTTCGCCACCAGCGCATCGAGCGACATCAGCCCGGGCAGGTCGTAGCCGTCGAGCCCGCGCGCGTCGTCATAGAGGATGGTGGCGACGCGGCCGGTCGCGTCGCGGAGCTGCAGCAGCTTGTCGACCTGCTCCTGATCCTCGGCGATGCCGACGGGCGGCGCGCCATGCCGGGTCGCAACGATCAGCTCCTCCAGCGGCACATCCGGGAAGACCGGCGAGGGGAAGGCGCGCAGCATGTTGGCGGCGAGCATGGCGTAGTAGAGCCGCGGGCGGTTGTCGCCGATCACGGTCATCGCGGCGCCGGCGACCAGGCCGACCTCTTCCAGCCCAGCCGCCATCGCGGCGATCTCGGCGAAGACCTCGCGCCAGTTCTGCTCCTGCCAGATGCCGTAGCGCCGCTCGCGGAAGGCGACGCGGTCGCCGAATTGCGCCGCGTTGCGGGCGAGCGCCGCGATCAACGTCGCCGGCTCGCCATTGGCGGCGACCGGCCAATGGGCGCCCTCCCCGATCTTGCCCGGAGCGACCGTCATGCCGCGCTCCCGGCCTGATGGCGCCTGGCGGCGCGCTCGCCGAGATAGGCGCTGACCACGCTCGGATGCGAGATCGCCGCCTGCGGCTCGCCTTCCGAAATCACCTCGCCATAGCTCAGCACCACGACGCGGTCGCAGATCGAGGTGACCACATCCATGTGATGCTCGATGATCAGGGTGGTGATACCGCGGGCCTCGCGCGCATCGAGGATGAAGCGGGCGATATATTCCTTCTCCTCCTGGTTCATGCCGGCCATGGGCTCGTCCAGGATCAGCAAACGCGGCTCGGCGACGAGGGCGCGCGCCAGCTCGACACGCTTCTGCAGGCCGAGCGGGATCACCTCGACCGGCTCGTCGCGGATGTCCTGGAGCTGCATGAACTCGATCATCTCTTCGACGACGCGCCGGTGCGCCAATTCCTCGCGCTCAGCCCACCACCAGTAGAACAGCGCCCCGAGCGCGCTCGGCTTCATGTGGGTGTGGCGGCCGATCAGGATGTTGTCGAGGACGCTCATGCCCTTGAACAGGGCCAGGTTCTGGAAGGTGCGGGCGACTCCGCGGGCGGCGACGCGATGCGGCTTCAGCGCGGTGATGTCCTCGCCGAACAGGCTGACCTTGCCAGCATTGGGCGGATAGAAGCCGGTGATCACATTGACCATGGTGGTCTTGCCCGAGCCGTTCGGCCCGACGAGGCCGAGAATCTCGCCCTGGCGGACATCGAGCGAGACGCCCTTCAGCGCACGCAGACCGCCGAAGACGCGCTCGATCCCGGTGCAGGAGAGCGCAACCGGCGCGCCCGCGACGCTCGCGGCGGAACGGTGTTGAACCTCATTCATTCGAGGCACCCGGACCGGCCGGCCGGAAGGGCGCAATCGACGACCCCAATCACGACATCTGCGAGCGCCCGGCGCGCATGCGGCGCCGCCGCGCGAACGGCGTTGACTCCCACGGCATCCTCCCCGGCTGCGCTCGCTTGTTGGCTCGATAGGCGTCAGCTCGATACAGCTAATGAACAGAATTCATCTTCTGCTGTCAACTCTTCCACCAGCCGGATTCCATCCTGTCGGCGGCTGGGTTTTTTCGCACGATCCCCGCAGGAGGCACCCCCTCCGGACGAGGCCGACACACCTTCGCCATAGGCCATCCGGCTCGCAGCTCAATGAACCAGGTTCAGCCCACCGGTTCGGCGGCAGCCCGGTGAGACAGGCGCCCGGCGCCGGCCAAGGCCGCCTCGTATTCATCGGCCAATCGCCGGCAGAGATCGGCAGCCGCCGGCAGGTCGTCGATCGCGCCGACACCCTGCCCGGCCGCCCAGATGTCGCGCCAGGCCTTGGCTTCCGTCGTGCCGAAATCCAGGCTCGCCGGCTTGCTCAGATCATCGGGATCGCGGCCCGCCGCCAGGATGCTCGGACGCAGGAAATTGCCATGCACGCCGCTGATCGCCGGGGTGTAGACGATGTCGGCGGCGGACGAATCGAGCAGCATTGAGCGCAGCGCCTGCGGCGCCATGCTCTCCCGCGTCGCCATGAAGCGGGTGCCGAGATAGGCCATGTCGGCGCCCGCCATCCGGGCGGCCGCGACCTGCGTGCCATTGCTCAGCGCCCCGCCGAGCACGAGCGTCCCGTCGAAGATGCGGCGGATATCCGCCAGCGCCGAGAAAGGATTGAGCGGCCCGGCATGGCCGCCGGCACCGGCCGAGACAGCAATCAGACCATCGACGCCGGCATCGGCCGCCTTGGCGGCGAAGGCGAGGTTGATCACGTCATGGAAGACCAATCCGCCATAGCCGTGCACAGCCTTGATCAGGTCGCGATTGAGGCCGAGCGAGGTGATGACCAGCGGCACCTTGCGCTCGATGACGACAGCGAGATCGGCATCCAGCCGCGGATTGCTGCGATGAACCACCAGGTTGACGCCGAATGGCGAAGCCTCCCCGTCGAGTCGCTCCGCGATCTCGGGGAGCCAATCGGCGAAACCTTGGGTCGTGCGCTGGTTGAGCGCCGGGAAACTGCCGACGACGCCATTGCGGCAGCAGGAGACGACGAGGTCCGGCCCCGAGATCAGGAACATCGGCGCGGCGATGACGGGGACGCGCAGGCGCCCGGCGAAAGCGGCAGGCAACGGCAACGATCCCTCCCCTAGAAAACCCGGCCGGCTCGGCGCGAGTACCCCTTCCGCGAGGCGCGACCGACGATCGCGCACTTGCCTCGGAGGCATTGATGATGAATGGTATTTTTTAGTGTCGCATCAGACGCACCCGCCAATCGCGGCGTCGCCTTGTCCGGACGAGCTGGCCGCCAGCCAGCGACCACAGCGCGCCGCAGCTTCGGATCAGCAAGGATCATCGATGCCGCCCCGCAGCGCCCTGAAGCGACAGGTCAACCGGCTCCCGCCGGAACGCCGCATCTCCGACATCATGGCCGCGGCCAAGCAGGTCTTCGTCGAGAAGGGCTATAACGACGCGCTGATCACCGACATCGCGCTGCGCGCCGGCGTGGTCGAGGGCAGCATCTATCGCTTCTTCGCCAACAAGCGCGAATTGCTGGTCAAGGTCGTCGAGCACTGGTTCGAGGAGATGCTGCGCGACGATGCCGAGCAGTTCGCCGCGGTGCGGGGCAGCTGGAACCAGATCCGCTTCATCGTCTACACGCACCTGACCTCGATCCATCGCGATCCGGCGCTGTCGCGGCTGATGTTCCAGGAGATCCGGCCGGCGCCGGACTATCGCGGCTCGCATCTGTTCGAGCTCAACCGCGCCTACACCAATCGCCTGGTCGACGTGGTCAAAGCCGGGGTCGCTGCCGGCGAACTGCGGCCCGAGAGCTCGCCCAGCCTGGTGCGCGATCTCGTCTTCGGCTGCATCGAGCATCGCACCTGGGCCTTCCTGCGTGGCGAAGGCGACTTCGACCCGGCCGAGATGGCAGACGCGATCACCAATCTGGTGCATCACGGCCTGGCGCTCGGCAGCGAGCCAGCCTCGCCGATGGAGAGCGTGGTCGCCCGGCTGGAGACGGCGACGGCGCGGCTGGAGGCTGCGGCCGGCATCACCTCGGAAAAGCCCTCTTCCGCTCGGCCGCGCTGAGGTCATCGCCTACCCGCCACTGCTGCCCGGGCCGTCGAAGAAGGCCGGACGCGGGATCGTCCAGGTCTCGCCCCAGAGCTGCGCGCCGCCGGCGACGTGCAGCACCTCGCCCGTGACATAGGCCGCCGCCGGCCCGCAGAGATAGGCGCAGGCCTCCGCCACCTCCCAGGTCGTCGCGGTGCGCATCATCGGATTGGAGCGCGGATAGGCCTTGACCTGCTCGGGAGCGTAGACCCGCCAGCCCGGCGTCTCGATCGCGCCCGGCGCGATGCAGTTCACCCGGATGCCGAGCGGCGCCCACTCCACCGCCAGCGCCTGGGTCAGGCCGACCACGCCGGCGCGTGCCGCGATGGTATGGGCGACGCCGTGCAGGCCCTGGCGCGTCACCACCACGATCGAGACGATGCTGCCCGGCCGCTTGGCATCGCGCCAGCGCCGCGCCGTCTCCTGCATCATGTACCAGGTGCCGTTGAGATTGGTGTCGACGACGGCGTTCCAGCCCTTCGTCGAGAAATCGATCGCGGCCTGTGGGAACTGGCCGCCGGCGCTGTTGACGAGAATGTCGATGCCGCCGAATTCGGTGGCGATCCAGTCGTGCAACGCCGTGATCGTGGCAGGATCGCGCACATTCACCGTCTTGCCTGCAGCCTTCAGTCCGGCGGCGCGCATCGCCTCGGCCGCCGCCTCCAGCCTGCCCTCGTCGCGCCCGGCGATGATGACCTGCGCACCGATCCGGCCGAGCAGCCAGGCGGTAGCGCGGCCGATGCCACCGGCGCCGCCGGAGATCAGGACGGTCTTGCCGGCGAAGGCCTCCGGCCTATAGACCGTCGGCAGGACGGCGAGATCGGCGTCCTCAAGCCCGAGCTCGCGGGGTTCGGCCTCAGCCATGGCGCTCCATCCCCTTCAGCAATTCGCCGGCGATGATCATCTTGCGCACCTCGGTGGTGCCGGCGCCGATCTCCAGCAGCTTGGTGCTGCGGAAGAGCCGGTTGATCTCGGATTCCCAGATATAGCCGGCGCCGCCATGGACCTGCACGGCCTTGTCGAGGACATCGTGGCAGGCCTGCGCCGCATACATCACCGAGGCGGCGGTCAGTCGGTGGATGTCGCCGCGCCCGCCGCCGCCGACTTCGAGCGGCGCCGCCTCGGCCAAGGTGCGGTAGCTGAAGCTGCGCATGGTCTCGACCAGCACATACATCTCGGCCAGCATCGACTGGACCATCTGGAAGGCGCCGATCGGCTTGCCGAACTGCTTGCGCGTCTTGGCGTAGTCGATCGAGAGCTCGAGCGCGCGCTCGGCGACGCCCAAGCAAAGCGGCGAGATCATCGCGCGTTCGAGATCGAGCCCGCTCATCACGATGGCAACGCCCTGGTTCTCGGCGCCGACGAGATTGGCGGCGGGGACGCGGCAATCCTCGAACAGCAATTCCGCGGTCTGACTGCCGCGATAACCCATCTTCACCAGCTTCTGCGCCACCTTGAAGCCGGGATAGCCCTTCTCGACGATGAAGGCGGAGATGCCGTGGGCGCCGCGCTCTTTGTCGGTCTTGGCGTAGACCAGCAGCACATCGGCGACCGGGCCGTTGGTGATGTAGATCTTGCTGCCGTTGAGGATGTAGTGGTCGCCGTCGCGGCGGGCGGTGGTGCGCATCGAGCCGAGCGCATCCGAGCCCGCCCCCGGCTCGGTCAGGCCGAGCGCGCCGATGGTCTTGCCCGAACACAGATCGGGCAGATAGCGGCGGCGCTGATCCTCGTTGCCGTTGCGGTAGATGTTGTTGGCGCAGAGGTTGTCGTGGGCGACGACCGAGAGCGCCATGGCGTGGTTCCAGCGACTGAAGCCCTGCAGGACCAGCCCGGCCTGGAGCAGGTCGAGCCCCGCCCCGCCATATTGCTCCGGGATCGTCGCGCCGAGGAAGCCATTGGCGCCGGTCTGGCGGAAAGCCTCGTCCGGCCACCACTCCTCGTCGTCCATGCGCTGCGACAAGGGATAGAGCTCGGCGCGGGCGTAGCGATCAGCGCCGTCGAGGATGGCGCTCTGCTCCTCATCGAGGCCGAAGGCATTGGCGCGGTTGCTACCGGTCACGGCGTTCACGTGGATCTCCTCCCTCGCCTCGTCACGCAGCGGTGCGGGCATCGCGCCATGCGTCTCGTCGATCTTATTGAATTTATTTCATCAGCGACGAACCCGGCTGTCAACGCGAACCCGATCCGGCAAAATCGAATAATCCATTTGCGCATCCGTTAGCATGATTCAAGCGCGAAACGGCTATTGACACCTCAAATGAATTGAAATCATTTATCTGGCGAAGGCTCCCTCAGCGAGCTACGCAGGGATGGAATCGTGAGCGAAGAGGTCATCACCCGACGCGAAGGCGCGGCGCTGGTCGTCACGATCAATCGCGAGAGCCGTCGCAACGCCCTGAACGAAGCGGTCGCCGAGGGGATCGTCGCCGCGCTCGATCAGGCCGAGGCCGATCCGGACATCCGCGCGGTGATCCTGACCGGGTCCGGCGACAAGGCCTTCTGCGCCGGCGGCGATCTCAAGCCGAATGCCGACGGAACGCCGTTCACCATCGAGGCGGCTGATCCCCGTCACTATGTCGCTCGCCTGCTGCGCCGGATGGATGCCTGCCGCCTGCCATTGGTGGCGCGGGTCAACGGCCATGCGCTCGCCGGCGGCTTCGGCCTGGTCTGCGCCTGCGATCTGGTGGTGGCGCGCGACGACGTCCTGCTCGGGGTGACCGAGGTCAGGGTCGGGCTCTTCCCGATGATGATCCTGCCCTATCTGATGCGGGTCCTGCCCTATCGCCGGCTGATGGAGCTCTGCCTCACCGGCGAGACCATCAGGGCCGGCGATCCGGAAGCTGGCGCGATCGTCAACTACGCGGTGCCGGCTGCTGAGCTCGACGCCAGGACAGCGTGGCTGGTCGGCCGCCTCGTCGACAAGTCGCCGACCGGCATCCGCCTGGGCAAGCAGAGCCTCGCCAAGATCAGGGAGATGTCGACCGATACGGCGCTCGAATACGCCCAATTCATGCTGGCCAACATGGCCCGCACCGAGGATGCGCGCGAGGGCTTCGCCGCCTTCGCGGAAAAGCGTCCGCCGGCCTGGACCGGGCGGTGAGCGCCATGGTGACGACGATGCGCGAGAGCATCCGCATCGGCTGCGGCGCCGGCTTCTGGGGCGACAGCCCGGAAGGGCCGCGCCAGCTCGTCCGCCAGGGCGGCATCGACTATCTCGTGCTCGACTATCTGGCCGAAATCACCATGTCGATCCTCGCCCGGATGAAGGCGAAGAACCCGGTGCTCGGCTATGCCACGGACTTCGTGTCGCTGGTGATGAAGCCGCTCGCCCGCGAGATCGCGGAGAAGCGCATCCGCGTCGTCACCAATGCCGGCGGCGTCAATCCGGAAGCCTGCCGCGACGCCCTGCTCGCCGCCGTCAGGGAGGTTGGCGTCGAGCTCAAGGTCGCGATCGTCACCGGCGATGACCTCTCGGGCGAGGCCGAGCACCTGCGCGCAACGGGCGTCACCGAGATGTTCTCCGGCGCGCCCTTCCCCGACAGGATCGCCAGCATCAACGCCTATCTCGGCGCCTTCCCGATCGCCGCCGCGCTCGCGGCCGGCGCCGATGTCGTGGTGACCGGACGCTGCGTCGACTCGGCCGTGGTGCTCGGCCCGCTGATCCATGAATTCGGCTGGACGCCGGAGGACTATGACCGGCTCTCGGCCGGGAGCCTCGCCGGCCACATCCTCGAATGCGGCGCGCAGGCGACCGGCGGCATCGTCACCGACTGGCGCGAGGTCGCCGGCGACTGGGCCGATATGGGCTTCCCCTTCGCCGATTGCCGCGCCGATGGCTGCTTCGAGATCGGCAAGCCGGAGGGCACCGGCGGGCGCGTCAGCCCGGCGACGATCGCCGAGCAGATCGTCTACGAGGTCGGCGATCCCGCCGCCTATATGCTACCCGACGTCTGCTGCGACTGGTCGCAGGTGAGGCTCGAAGCCACCGGCCCGGACCGCGTCCGGGTCTCCGGCGCCCTCGGCCGGGCGCCGTCGAACAGCTACAAGGTCAGCGCCACCTATCCCGACGGCTATCGCTGCGCGACCACGATGATGATCGTCGGCGACGACGCGGCCGAGCGCGGTGAAGCGGTCGCCAAGGCGATCCTCGCCCGCTGCAGCCGCCTGATCCGCGAGGCCGGTTTCCCTGATTTCGCCGAAACCTCGGTCGAGACGCTCGGCGCCGAAGCGAGCTATGGCGCCGGAAGCAGGGCGCGGGCGACGCGCGAGGTCGTGCTCAAGATCGGCGTGCGCCACCCTTCCAAGGAGGCGCTGCAGATCTTCGCCCGCGAGATCTATCCGGCCGCGACCGCAATGGCGCAGAGCCTGACCGGCTTCGCCGGCGGCCGGCCAGAGCCGCAGCCGGTGATCCGGCTGTTTTCCTTCCTGATCGACAAGGCCGAGTTGCAGCCGACCGTCAGCCTTGGCGAGACGAGCCTGCCGGTGCCGGCGCATATCCCTGCAACGGCGACCAACGAGCCCACTCCTGCCAGCGCAGGCGCGGATGTCGCGGAGGCCACTGGCGAAACGGCCACCGTCCCGCTCATCGCCCTCGCCTTCGGCCGCAGCGGCGACAAGGGCGACATCGCCAATATCGGCGTGATCGCGCGCAATGCCGCCTTCCTGCCCTGGCTGCGGCGGGCGCTGACGCCGGAGGGAGTCGGCCGGCACTTCGCCCACCACGTCGCCGGCAAGGTCGAGCGCTTCGACTGGCCGGGCCTCGGTGGCTTCAACCTCATCATGCACCGGGCGCTGGGCGGCGGCGGCATCGCCTCGCTGCGCCATGACCCGCAGGGCAAGGCGATGGCGCAGGTGCTGATGAGCCTGCCGGTGCCCGTCCCTGCCGCCTGGCTCGCGCCGGGCGGCCCCCTTCATGGCTTCAAGACCACGAGCGACGCATGATGACGGCTCCGGACGACAACCCGCCGTTCCGAAAAGTCCTGATCGCCAATCGCGGCGAGATCGCCTGCCGGGTGATCCGGACGCTGCGCGAGATGGGTATCGCCTCGGTCGCGATCCACCATCCGGTCGAGGCCCGCGCCCGACATGTGCGCGAGGCGGATCAGGCGGTCGAGATCTCCGGCGAGACGCCGGTCGCGGCCCATCTCGACATAGCCCAGATCGTCGACGCCGCGCGCGCGATCGGGGCCGATGCGATCCATCCCGGCTACGGCTTCCTCTCCGAGAATGCGCGCTTCGCCCGCGCCGTGGCGGACGCCGGCCTCAGCTTCATCGGCCCGGACGCCGACACGATCGCGCTGATGGGCGACAAGATCTCGGCGCGCCAGTTCGCAGCCGATCACGGCGTGCCGGTCGCGCCCTCCGTGATGCCGACGCAGGATCTCGCCGAGTTCACCCGCCAAGCCACCGAGATCGGCTTCCCGCTGCTGATCAAGGCGGCGGCAGGCGGCGGCGGCAAGGGCATGAGTATCGTGCGCTCAGCCGAGGAACTGGAAGGCGCGGCTCGCCATGCTGCCAGCGAAGCGCAGCGCTATTTCGGCGACGGACGCGTCTATGCCGAGCTCTTCGTCGAGAGGCCCCGCCATATCGAGGTGCAGGTCTTCGGCGACGGCAAGGGCGGCGCCATCCACCTGTTCGAGCGCGAATGTTCGGTGCAGCGCCGCTTCCAGAAGATCATCGAGGAGGCGCCGGCCGCCAACCTGCCGGCCGACCTGCGCGACGAGATCTGCGCCTCCGCCGTCCGTCTCGCCGCGGCGGCGAACTACCGCAATGCCGGCACGGTCGAGTACATCCTTGGCGCCGATGGCCGCTTCTTCTTCCTGGAGATGAACACCCGTCTCCAGGTCGAGCATCCCGTCACCGAGATGATCACTGGCCTCGACCTCGTCAGGCTGCAAATCGAGATCGCCGCCGGGCGCGACCTGCCCTTCGCGCAGGACGAGATCAAGGCGAGCGGCCACGCCATCGAATGCCGGATCTGCGCCGAGGATCCCGAGCGCGATTTCCTGCCGGAGACCGGCACGATCCTGCATCTCGACGCGCCGCAGGCGGCATACCTGCGTTTTGAGAATGCGCTCGACCGCGGCCAGCGCGTCACTGCCGATTTCGACGCGATGCTGGCCAAGCTCGTCGCCCATGGGCCGGATCGGGCCGGTGCGACGCGGCGCGCCATCGCGGCGCTGCACGATCTCGCTTTGCTCGGGGTCAAGACCAATATCGACTACCTCGCCCGCGTGCTCGGCCATCCCGCCTTCGCCGCCGGCGAATTGCACACCGGCTTCGTCGCCCAGCACAAGGCGGCGCTCGCCGCCGGCGAGCCGGATGACGCGACGCGAGACAAGGTCCTGATCGCCGCGGCGCTCGGCCTGCGCGATTTCCGCGATCTCGTCCTCGGCGTGCCCGAGCCGCACGCCTCGATCGGGCACTGGAGGAACTGACGATGGTCCTCAAGCTCGATCTCGACGGCACCGTCCACCACGTCACCATCCTGGCGCGCCGGCCGCATCTAGTGCTCTCGATCGATGGCCGCCGCCATGTCGTGGAGAACCTCGACGAAGCCGGCGACGGCAGCCGCCGGCTGACCGTCGACGGCGAACCCGTCGCCTTCGCCCGCGCGGGCAGCGCCGATGGCGCAATCATCCGCCTGGGCGGGCGCAGTTTCGCGCTGCGCCGGCGCGATGCCGCCGCGGAAGCCTCGGCCGCCGGCGGCGGGGCCAATGTCGTGCGTGCACCGATGCCGGGCACCGTCGTCGTGGTCCACAAGCGCGTCGGCGACAAGGTCCAGCGTGGCGAAACGGTCGTCACCATCGAAAGCATGAAGCTGCAAATGAAACTCGATGCGCCGCGCGACGGCGAGATCGCCGAGATCGCGGCACGCGAGGGCGAAGGCTTCGACAAGGACGCCGTCCTCGCCCGTCTCGCGGCTCTGGCGGAAGGCTGACCCGATGTCCAGACTGCAATCGTCGATCAACACCGCTTCCGCCGATTTCCGCCGCAACGAGGCGCATAACCGCCGTCTCGTCGCCGAATTCAAGGCGAAGCAGGAGGCGGCGCGCCACGCCCGCCCGCAGCGCGACCTCGACCGGCTGGCGAGGCAGCAGAAGATGCCGCAGCGCAAGCGCATCGAGATGCTGCTCGATCCCGGCACGCCCTTCCTGGAGCTGTCCTCGCTCGCCGCCAACATGGCCTATGGCGGGGAATCGCCCTCGGCCAGCTCGATCGTCGGCATCGGCATGGTCTCGGGCCGCGAGGTGATGATCCGCGCCGACGACCCGACGGTGAAGGGCGGCGCCTGGTATCCCCTGACGGTCAAGAAGATCGTCCGCGCCCTCGACATCGCCATGGAGAACCGGCTGCCGGTCGTCCATCTCTGCGATTCCGCCGGCGGCTTCCTGCAATTGCAGTCGGAGCTGTTTCCCGACCGCTATATGGGTGGGCGGATCTTCCGCAATCAGTCGATGCTGTCGAAGATGGGCGTGAAGCAGCTCGCCCTCGTCTTCGGTCATTGCACGGCGGGCGGCGCCTATATTCCGGGGCTTTCCGACTACAGCGTCATCGTGCGCGGCACCGGCGCGGTCTTCCTCGGCGGCCCGCCGCTGGTGAAGGCCGCGACCGGCGAGGACGTCACGGTCGAGGAGCTCGGCGGCGCCGAGATGCACACCAGTGTCTCCGGCACCTGCGACTATCCGGCCGACAGCGAGGAGCACGCCATCGAGATCGGCCGCGACATCGTCTCGCAATGGGACCGGCTGCCGCGCTGGGAGGCTCAGCGCGAGGCGCCGGAGGAGCCGTTCTACGATCCCTCCGAGATTTACGGGATCGTGCCCGACGACATCAAGAAGGCCTTCGACATGCGCGAGATCATCGCCCGCATCGTCGATGGCAGCCGCTTCCACGAATACAAGCCGAACTATGGCACGACGCTGGTCTGCGGCTTTGCCAATATCTGGGGCTTCAAGGTCGGCATTCTCGCCAATAACGGCGTGCTCTTCAACGATTCCTCGATCAAGGGCGCGCATTTCATCGAGCTCTGCAACCAGAACAACACGCCGCTGGTCTTCCTGCAGAACATCACCGGCTACATGGTCGGGCGCGAATACGAGCGGCGCGGCATCACCAAGGACGGCGCCAAGATGATCATGGCGCAGAGCTGCTCGCGGGTGCCGAAGTTCACGGTGATGTGCAACGGCTCCTTCGGCGCCGGCAATTACGGCATGTGTGGACGCGCCTTCGACGGGCGCTTCCTGTTCTCCTGGCCGAACCACCAGATCGGCGTGATGGGCGGCGACCAGGCGGCGAACACGCTGGCCGAGGTCAAGGCCAACCAGATGAAGCGCAATGGCGGCTCGGTCGACCAGAGCGCGATCGAGCGGCTCTGGGAAGACACCCGGAAAGCTTATCAGGAACAGCTTTCGGCCTACTACTCGACCTCGGAGCTCTGGGACGACGGCATCATCGACCCGCGCGACACCCGCAATGCGCTCGGCGTGGCGATCTCGGCCTCGCTCAACGCCCCGCTCGGCCCGCCCGGCTACGGCGTCTTCAGGTTCTGATGGCCATGCCGGGAGCGCTGCGCCTCTATCTCGATTTCGCCTCGCCCTATTCCTATTTCGCGCTGGAGCCGCTAGCGCGATTGGCTGATGAGCATGGCCGGGCGCTGGAGCTCAGGCCGATCCTGCTCTGGGCCGTGTTCAAGCAACAGGGCGTCGCCAATCCGCTGGAGAAGCCGGCGCGGCGGCGCTATTTCCTCGAGGATGTCGTGCGCTCGGCCGAGTTCTTCGGCCTGCCCTTCCGCGTCCCCGAGCCGCTGCAGATCTCGGCCCATCTCGCCGGCCGGCTCTATCACGGCTGGACCGCGACGCGGCCGCAGGACGGTTTGCGCCTGGCGAGCGAGATCTTCGAGGCCTTCTTCGCCAAAGGCGAGGACATCACCGACCCGGTCGTGCTCGCCGCCCTGCCCTGCCTCGCCAGCGAGACACTGGAGGCGATCCGCGCCATGATCGACGGGGCCGAGGGACGAATACGCCTCGGCAAAGCGATCGACGAAGCCTGCGCAGCCAACATCAACGGTGTGCCCTTCGTGACGCTGGACGGCGAGAGCTTCTTCGGCGCCGACCGCCTGCCGCAGATCGCCTGGCGGCTGCAGCAAGACGTTGACGGGAGGGTGCGATGAGCGACGACAGGCTCGCCGGAGCGCTGAAGGCGACGCCCTTCATCGACGCCAATGCGCCGGCGATCCGAGCCTTCGTCGAAGAGCATGCCGGCAGCGGCCCGGACCGCTACCGCGCCGTGCGACTCTATTACGCCGTCCGCGATGCCATTCCCTACGACCTGCGCTATTTCGGGATCGAACGCGACATCTTCGTCGCCTCGCGCTGCCTGGAGGCGAAGGGCTCGTTCTGCGTGCCCAAGGCGCTGACGCTCGCCGCGGTTTGCCGCGCCGCCGGCATCCCGGCCCGCGTCGGCTTCGCCGATGTGCGCAACCATCTGGCCTCGCCGCGCATCCTCGAGCTGATGGGCACCGATGTCTTCCGCTGGCACGCTTATACGCTGCTCTACCTCGACGGGCGCTGGGTCAAGGCGACGCCGGCCTTCGACCTTGCCTTCTGCGCCCGCTTCGGCGTCGAGCCGCTCGATTTCGACGGCAGCACGGATTCGATCTTCCAGCCCTTCGACGCCGCAGGCCGCCAGCATATGGATTATGTGCGCGACCGTGGCGACCATGGCGAGATGCCGTTCGAGACCTTTCGGGAGGCGATGCAGGAAGCCTATCCTCGCCTGATCACGGCGATGGCGGTCGAGCGCGCCGTCCTCGCCGGCAAGGCCTAGCCGAATCCCACTCCAGGCGTGTGAGAGGCGCCCAGCTCCCAGGATGCTGGGTCTGACCGCAATTCTTCCACACTGACCGGATAAACAGGTCGTTTCGCCAGTGTTGGCGATCGCGGGCCCAGCGCTTCAGCGCGGCCGGCATGTGCCGCTGCTCGCTGGGCTCTCCCAATCCGTCTCGTTCGTTATGCGTAAGAAGTAGACCATTTCCGCCGTTGATTTTATAAGACGGCTAACGAATTTCACGGCATAATCCGCTGCTTGATCTCTCCGATTCCCGCCTGAAGGAGCGCCCTCCCCACGATGAACGCCGCCGAGAGCACCACCGCCATCCTGATCCATCTCGCCGGTTCGGTGGCGCTGCTGATCTGGGCGGTCAGGCTGGTGCGGACTGGCGCGACGCGGGCGTTCGGCCCCTCGTTGCGGCAGGGCCTGGCGCGCTTCGCCGGCAACCGCGTCTCGGCGATGGCGAGCGGGGCGGTGGTGACGCTGATCCTGCAGAGCTCGACGGCGACGACGCTGCTGCTCTCCTCCTTCGCCGGCCAGGCGCTGATCGCGCTTCCCATGGCCTTCGCCGTGCTGCTCGGCGCCAATGTCGGCACCGCGATGGCGGCTTTCGTGATCTCCTTCGATCTCGGCTGGCTCTGGGGCGCCTGCCTTGCTGTCGGCGTCGCGCTCTATCTCGCCAACGAGGCGATGAATCGCGCCCGCAATATCGGGCGCCTGATCGTCGGCATCGGCCTGATCCTGCTCTCGCTCGCGCAGCTCAAGACCGCCTCGGCGCCGCTGGCGCAATCGCCCGTGTTCCGCTCGGTGTTCGAGGCCCTGGCCAGCGAGCCGCTGCTCGCGGTCGGGATCACCGTCGCCGCGACCTGGCTGACCCATTCCAGCCTCGCCATCGTCCTGCTGATCGCCTCGTTCTGGGCCGGCGGGCTGTTCCCGGCCCCGACCGCGCTGATCCTGATCGTCGGCGCCAATCTCGGCAATGCGCTGGTTCCGGTGCTCGACCAGCTCGGAGCGCCGGTGGCCCAGCGCCGTGTCGCGCTCGCCAACCTGCTGACGCGCATCCTAATCGCGTTCGTCGTGATCCCCTTCGCCAAGCCGCTCTCGGTCTGGTTCTCGGCACTGTCGCACGATCCCTCGCGCCTGGCGGTCGAGATCCATCTGGCGCTCAACCTCATCGGCGCGATCGCCTTCCTGCCCTTCGTCCAGCCGATCGCGGCGCTGGTCACGCGGCTGACCCCGGCCAAGCCCGAAGCCGAGCGGCGTATCCGGCCGCTCTATCTCGACCCCGGCCTGCTCGACAGCCCGCCCGAAGCCCTCGCCAGCGCGATGCGGGAAACGCTGCATCTCGGCGACCGCGTCGGCGCCATGCTCAAGGACATGCAGATCCTGCTCGAGCAGGACAAGCTCGCCCTCTCGCGCGAGATCGCGGCGGCCGATGACGGCGTCGACACGATCCACGAGGCGATCAAGCTCTATCTCGTCAAGCTCTCGCGCCGCCCGCTCGGCGAGGAGGACAGCCGGCGCCTGTTCGAGATCATCACGGCGACCACCAATCTCGAGCATATCGGCGACATCATCGACAAGAACCTGCGCGAGCTCGCCGAGAAGAAGATCCGCAAACGCTACCGCTTCTCCGAGGACGGCCTCGCCGAGATCCGCGATTTCCACAAGCGGGTCAGCCACAGCCTGCAGCTTTCGCTCAACGTGCTGGCTACGCGCGACATCGGCCTTGCCCGCCAGCTCTTCGACGAGAAAAGCGCGATGCGCATCGCCGAGCGCCTGGCGACCGAGAAGCATTACGAGCGCCTGCGCAGCGGCGTGACCGAGTCGCTCGAGACCTCCTCGATCCATCTCGACGTGTTGCGCGACCTGAAGCGCATCCATGGGCACATTACCTCGATCGCCTATCCGATACTGGAAGCAGCCGACGAGCTCAGCGACACCCGGCTGCGCAAGGCCGAGGACCAGCCGGCCGACGGCTACGGCCTCGCGCTGCCGCACAAGCCGGCCTGACGGCGGTAGAGGCAGAACCTGCGCTTCCGGCGCTTGACAGCGTGCCGGAATGGCCGAGCCTAGGTGCTCCAGGGTTTTTCCGAGGCCGGATGGATCGCATCGACGCGATGAAGGTGTTCATCGCCGCACTGGACGAGGGCAGCCTCGCCGGGGCGGGACGCCTGCTCGGCCGCTCGCCGGCCGCCGTCAGCCGGGCCGTCGCCTTCCTGGAGCAGCAGGCCGGCGCGCCGCTCTTGCATCGCACGACCCGCTCGATCCGCTTGAGCGAGACCGGCGAGCGCTATGCCGACGTCTGCCGCCGCATTCTCGCAGAACTGCATGAGCTCGAGGCGGTCGGCGCCGGCGAGCAGGCCGCTCCGCGCGGCACCCTGACGATCACCGCGCCACCGATCAGCGGCGAGGAAATCCTGCGGCCGATCGTCGATGCCTTCATCGAGGCTTATCCCGCCGTCTCGGTCAATCTCGTGCTGCTGGTGCGCGGCGCGAACCTGGTCGAGGAAGGGATCGACATCGCGCTGCGCATCCTCGACCTGCCGGATTCGGCGATGACCGCAATCCGTATCGGCGGCGAAGTCCGGCTGGTGACCGTCGCCTCGCCGCGCTATCTCAGCCAGTATCCGCGCATCGACGAGCCTGGAGACCTGACCAAACACAGCATCGTCGCGTGCACAGATTTTGGCCGTGACGCCTGGGTCTTCCCCCCGGCGAAGGGCGGATCGGTCCCTCGCTCCGTCCAGTTCAAGCCTCGGCTCGTCGTCAACAGCGTTCGCGCGGCGCGGGAAGCCGCAGTCGGAGGGCTCGGCGTCACCCGCCTCCTCACTTACCACGTCGCCGAGCAGGTCCAGGATGGCGCGCTCCAGCTCCTGCTGCGGGATGCCGAGCCGCAGGCGCGACCTGTCAACCTGGTGATGCCGCAGGGCCGGTCCAGCACCCCGAAGGTCCGGGCGTTCATCGATTTCGCCGTGCCGCGACTGCGCGCCGAGTTCGCGCGGCTTTCGGCCAAGTCGGTCGCGATGCGATCCTGAGAGCCTATATTCTTCCACTTCAAGGAAGAATATTTGCCGAATAGCGGCCATTCAGCCGAACTGCGAGATACTCCAAATTCCTCGTCATCAGGCCAGAGGGCCGGACAGCAGCGCATCCGCTCGCTATCGAACAGACGAGGATCATCATGAGCAACGAACGGAAGGTCGCCATCGTCACCGGCGCCTCGCAAGGCATCGGCGCCGGCCTGGTCAAGGGATTCCGCGACCGCAATTATCGCGTCGTCGCGACATCGCGCTCGATCAGGCAGGGCAGCGATCCCGACATCCTGGCGGTTCCCGGCGACATTGCCGATCCGGCTACGGCCGAAGCAATCGTCAGCGAAGCGATCCGCCGCTTCGGGCGCGTCGACACGCTGGTCAACAATGCCGGCATCTTCATCGCCAAGCCCTTCACCGACTACACTGTCGAGGATTTCCAGACCAAGGTCGCGACCAATCTCGCCGGCTTCTTCCACGTCACCCAGCACGCCGCGCGTGCCATGCTGGCGCAGGGCTCGGGCCACATCGTCAGCATCACCACCAGCCTGACCGATCAGGCCGTCGCGGGCGTCCCGACCGTGCTCGCCAATCTGACCAAGGGCGGCATCAACTCGGCGACTAAGGCGCTCGCCGTCGAGTACGCCCAGAAGGGCATCCGCGTGAACGCTGTCTCTCCCGGCATCATCAAGACGCCGATGCATGCGCCGCAGACGCACGAGTTCCTGGCGGGCCTGCACCCGGTCAAACGGCTGGGCGAGATCAAGGATATCGTCGACGCCGTCCTCTTCCTGGAGAGCGCGCCCTTCGTCACCGGCGAGATACTGCATGTCGATGGCGGCCAAAGCGCCGGCCACTGATCCGCAGTGCGAACCTGAAGGAGGCTTCCATGCCGATCGTCACGATCCAGATCACCCGCGAAGGCTCCGGCCCCGGTCGGAGCGCCGCCACTGCGGAGGAGAAGGCGAAACTCATCGCCGGCGCCAGTCAGCTCCTGCTCGATGTGCTGAACAAACCGCTCGACGCGACCTTCGTCGTGATCGAGGAGGTCGAGCTCGACAATTGGGGCTGGGGCGGCTTGCCCGTTCCGGAATATCGGAGGCGGCGCGCGGCGAGCTAGTCTCGCCGCCAGCAAGCTCGAACCGGCTCGGCTGAATTCCGCACTGCGGATGCGCTGACCTTCGCCTTGAAATCGACGGGCCGCGGCAGACACTGGCCGCGGGTTCGCCCGGCCCATCTGAGGAACGATCATGACCAGCACGGCCCAATCGCGACTGCTCGACCTGTTCGGCATCGAACTGCCGATCATCCAGGGGCCGATGGCCCTGGCATCGACGCCGGAGATGGTCATCGCCGTCAGCGAAGCCGGCGGACTGGGCTCGTTGGCCGGCGCGCAATACAACGAGGCGGGCCTGCGGGCCGCGCTCGACACGGTTCGGGGCGGCACGCGCCGGCCGATCAACGTCAACTTCTTCTGCCACACGCCCCCGGCCGACGATCCGGCCCGCCAGGCGGCCTGGCTGGCGCGCCTCAACGGCTACTATGCCGAGGCTGGGCTCGATCCGGACATGGCGAAGACGCCGAGCGGCCGCACGCCGTTCGATGCCTCGCTCGCCACCGTGCTCGAGGAGTATCGGCCGGAGATCGTCAGCTTCCATTTCGGCCTGCCTGCGCCGGAGCTGTTCGAGCGGGTGAAGCGTACCGGCGCCAGGATCATCGCCTCCGCCACGACCGTGCCCGAGGCGCGCTGGCTGGCCGAGCACGGCGTCGACGCGGTCATCGCCATGGGCGCGGAGGCCGGCGGCCATCGCGGCATCTTCCTGAACGACCGGATCTCCGAGCAGGTCGGCACCTTTGCGCTGGTGCCACAGGTCGTCGATGCCGTCTCGGTCCCGGTCATCGCGGCCGGCGGCGTCACCGACCGGCGCGGTGTTGAAGCCGCCTTCGCGCTGGGGGCGGCGGCCGTGCAGGTCGGCACCGCCTATCTGTTCACGCCCGAAGCAGCAATCTCGCCGATCTACCGCAATGCGATCGGCATGAGCGAGCGGCCGACCGCTATCACCAACCTCTTCACCGGCCGGCCGGCACGCGGCATCGTCAACCGGGCGATGGCGGAGCTCGGCCCGATCTCCGAGCTCGCACCAGCCTTCCCGACCGCCGGCACGGCACTGGGGCCGTTGCGCAGCGCCGCCGAAGCAGCCGGCCGCGACGATTTCACCCTGCTCTGGGCCGGCCAGTCCTTCCCCCTCGCCAAGCCGATGTCGTCGGCGGCACTGACGCGGATGCTCGCCGGACTGAAAGGCTGAAAGGCGGGCGGCTAGGCCTCAGCCCGCCGCGGAAGCACGAGGCGGAAACGCGCACCCTCCTCGCTCTCCGCCAGCGAAATCGACCCGCCATGGGCTTCGAGCATCGCCCTGACGATGGCGAGGCCCATGCCGGTGCCGCCGCTGTCGCGGCGCGTCGTGAAGAAGCTGTCGAAGATGCGCGCGCGGTTGTTCGGCGAGATGCCCTGCCCGTCGTCGCGAATATCCAGCCGGATGAGCGCGCCCTGCCCTTCGGCATCGACCGCAAGCCGTGCCGCGCCATGGCGCTCGGCATTGTCGGCGAGATGCGACAGCACGATCCGCAGGTTCTCGGCGGACATGCCGATCGGGATGGCCAAGTCGCCGCCGACCCGGATCAAAAGACTGGGGAACGCGCTACGTAGCGCGTCGACCACCGGGCCAAGTGCGGTCGAGCCATCCGTCGGCGTCCCCTCCGCACGCGCCAGCTCGCGCAGGCGATTGGTGATCGCCGTCAGCCGCTTCGCGTCGGCGACGATGTTGTCGAGGAAGCGGCGGCGCTCGGCCTCGGTCATGCGACCTGTGCCGGCCTCGATGTCGTCGCGCAGGAGCTCGGCCGCGCCCTCGATCGAGGTGAGCGGCGATTTCAGCTCATGCGAGACATGGGCGGCGAAGGTGGCGACGAAATCCGAGCGCGCATTGAGGGCTCCGGCCATGTCGAGGAAGCTCTGCGACAAGGTCGCGAACTCGGCCGTGCCGTGGTGCCGGAGCGGCTGCAAGGCATTGCGATCACCCTTGCCGATCGCCGCCGTCCTGGCGATCAATTCCTTGACCGGCCGCGTGATCGCGCGATGGAAGGCGAGCCCGATCAGCAAAGTCAGCGCCGCGACCGAGAGCCCGGCGGCGACGGCCTTGCCGCGCTCCTCATAGAGATGGCGGAAGACATTGCTCGGCGTGCGCGACGAATAGAGCACCGCGGCGACCCGGCCATAGACGACGACCGGCATCGCCGTGAAGACGCGCACGCCAGTGCCGCGGCTCAAGGAATAGAGCGGCGGCGGGGCGTTCTTGGAGACACGCAGCCTGAGCGCCGCCGCGAACCGGCCCTGCAGCGCCGCGGCGACCTCTTCGACATGCGCCAGCGACTGGCCAAGTTCCTCGCGTCCGGCGACGACGACCCCATTGGGATCGAGCAGCCGGAAGCCGGCCAAGGTCACCCGCTGGGTCTCGGCGAGGATGGGGCCTAGCCGCTCGCCGGCGGCACGAAAGGCCTCGGCGGCGGGCTGGGACGCCGGCTGCGCATCCGGCCGCCGCGGCAGCAACTGGTCTCGCGCCAGGTCGAGCGACGGCAGCACGGGCGCGAGCCCGTCGGCCGCCTCCGGCCTCGTGTCGGGCGGAACCGCCGGTCCAAGCGCGCTATCAGCCGGCAAGTTCGCGCGCAGATCCTGCCCTATGACCACCGCCAGCGCCGCGCTCTGGGCAATCAGCTCCGACTCCGCCTGATGCACGAGCTGGTTCTCGTAGATGCGGAAGAAGAACAGCCCGACCAAAGGCAGTGCCAGCACGGCGCTCAGCATGGTGAAGACGATCAGGCTGAGGCTCGGGCGCCATTTCGACGCCACCCGCGCCATCGGCCTGCTCGTCCCGGTCACGACGAGACCTCGCAGCGGCCGAGCCTGAAGCCGACGCCGTGCACCGTCTCGATCACGCTCTCGCCGCCCACCTTCAGCATCTTCGAGCGGATATTGCGGATATGGCTGTCGATCGTCCGGTCGGAGACGTGGATCGCGCCGCCATAGGCCTGGTCGAGGATGTGGTTGCGGCTGAAGACCTGGCGCGGCCTTGCGATCAGCATGCGCAGGATCGCGAACTCGATGGCGGTCAGCGACAATTCGCTGCCGTCGAAGCGCGCCGCGTGCTGCACCGGGTCGAGGCTGAGGGCGCCCCAGGCCAGGGCCTGCTCGCTATCCTTGACGCTCCCGCTGGTGCGGACCCGTTTCAGGATCACATTGACGCGGGCGACGAGCTCGCGCGGGCTGAACGGCTTGGTGACATAGTCGTCGCCGCCGAGCTCCAGCCCGAGGATGCGGTCGATCTCGTCGTCCCGGGCCGAGAGGAACAGGATCGGCACCTCCGAGGATTTCCGGATCTGCCGGCAGACCTCGAGCCCATCCATCTCGGGCATGCCGATGTCGAGGACGATCAGGTCGGGCACGCTTTGCCTGAAGGCGTCGAGCGCCTGCAGGCCGTCACGCGCGACCACTGTCGCCATGCCGGCCTTCTCCAGCGCGAAGCAGATCACGTCGCGGATATGGCTATCGTCATCGACCACGAGAATGCGCGGCGCCATCACTTCTCCTCGGGAGTACCGGCCGGCGATGGCAGAATCGCCTTGAACGGAGCCTCGGGAACAGCAGCCAGATATCGCGACAAGCGCCAGTCACGGAAGGTCCAGGCGCGCCAGTCATTGTGGGCGGCCCGATGCTGCAGGACCAGCCAATTGCGATAGGCGGCGATCGTCTCCTGCGGCGGCGCCCAGGAGGAGTAGGGCGAGATGTGGCCAGCCGCGGCGATGCGGGGCGCATAGCGGTCGATAGCCGGGATGACGCCGGGCCCCAGCGCCCTGAGATAGGTGGTGTCGATCCGCTGCCCGGTGCCGCGCATCTCGTGGGAGTGGCGGATATTGTAGTTGGCGATGACGACCGCGGTGTCGACGAAACTATAGCCGTAAAGCGTCAGCGCCAGCATGGCGACGTTTGCCGAGACCAGCCAGCCGACCGTCCGCTGCGACAGGATCTGGGCGAGGATCAGGACGAGGCCGGCCGCGACCAAGAGCATCCAGATGAAGGCTGCCATCCGCAATTCGGTCAGCGAATAGGCATCGACATAGAGCCTGAGGCGCAGCAGCGCCGACAGCATCAGCATGATGTTCTGACCCACCCAGGCCAGCACCAGCCCCTTGACCAGAGGCGAGCGCGCGCCCGCACCCGAGGGACGCATCGCGACCAGTACGAAGGCGGCCGCCAGCAGCGCGGTCACGACCAGCGGATAGGCGCCGCGGTGGGCATAGCCGGCATGGGTGAGCCCGGCGGGCAGGCTGGCGCCGCCCCAGAGATAGGCGAGGTCCATCGCGGTCTGGATGGCGAAGAGCCCGTTGAACAGGACGAGGCAGCGCTTGACGGTGAGGTCGTTGAACAGATCGAGCGGATCGGTCGCCACCGCGAGCGCCGAGGGCTTCGATGTGCCACGCTTGCGCCGCCGCAGCGAGCGGATGCGGATGAGCGGCCAGATCAGGCAGAGGATCACCGCCCAGAACAGCGAACGCCCGGAAAAGAGCTGGCTCAGGACGGCCTGGATATCGATCCGGTTCAGCCAGCTCTCCAGCAGCGGATTGGCCGAGACGAACAGCGCGGCGAAGACGGCACAGAGCAGAAGCGGCACCGCCCAGCCCAGCATTGCGGCGACGACACCCGACTTCACCTGCCGGCGCCGGCCGGAGCGGCTCGCCCGTATGAGGTCGCCGAGCAGCCGGAAGGGGCCGGAGAACGGCAGGCGCAGAGCAGCCCGCAGCTGCTCGGGCCAGGAGAGCGGCCGGGGCTCGCTCAGCATCCGGGCGCTGATGGCGGTCGCGAGCAGCGCGATCGTCACCGAGAGCCAGCCGATGTCCTCGACGATCGGCAGCAGTCCGGCCGCGAACAGGAGCGCCGCACGCCAGCGCCGGGCGGCTTCGGCCCTCACCGGATTGAGGCAGGCCGAGGCCAGAGCGAGCGCGGCGAGGAAGAGCGCCAGCGAGATCCCGAGCCGGTGGCCGTAGAAAAGAAGATCGGCCAGGGCGACCAGGGCGGCAGCGGCCGCCAGCTGGATCGTCAGCCATCCTGTGGGTCGTTTGACCGGATGCGAGGGAACGGTGTCGGATTCGGAGAGATGGGCTGACATGGTCGTCGCTCTCGGCAGGGAGCGCCCGCAGCCGGGGCTGGCGCCCGGGCCGGAAAGGCGAGGATTTCGGCACAGGCGGTCGGCATCGCCGTCTCCAGCCACCAGCCGTCCTCGACCAGCCTGCGCGGCAGTCTCGGCCTGAAGGATCGGGGAGTGATGATGTCCGCCATGCGCCATCCATGACCGAGCCGCTTGCAGCGATTCGGGCAGGGATCGGCAGAAGCTCAGGATTTTCGTGCAGTTTTTGCGCAGGGCGCTGGCTTGGCGCCGGCCCTTACGAACCGCTCAGGCGAGCCATCCGGGTAACCGCGCGGGGGCTGAGCCGGTGAGCGCCGCTGCGATGCAGTCTTCGAGTGTCCCCAGCCTGACCATACAGCCCGAGAGGCCCGGGCCGTAATGGGCGTATTTTCCGGAATTGGTCAGGACGACCTTTGCCTGCTCCGGGAAGACCGGGCGGGTGATCGAGCACCAGCAGAGGTCGGGGATGAGCGCGACGCCGCTGCTCTGCAACTTGGCAAGCGTTCCGTCCGCCTGCGCCGCCGCCAGGGCGTCCCGGCCGGCGGTGATGATGACGGAAAGGCTCTCGTTGACGCGGTGGCCGGCGAGCAGCGCCGCTACGGCCCGGCATTCGTCGAGCGAAGCGTGCGGGCTGCCGATGGCGACGAGATCGACGCCCGCCGGCCCGTAATTCAGCTTGCGCCAGCCGGCGGCGAGGTCCGCGTGCGTGATGACGACCTCGTCGTCCGGATTGCCGGCGAGGCTGCCGGCCTCCGGCGTGATGCCCTCGACATGCAGCATGGCCGCGGCCGAGGTCGTGCCGAAGGCGGCGCAGAGCGCCTTGAGGTCGTCCTGTGTCGGCGCGGTCCCGGCGAGACCCTTGATCAGCGGGATGCGGTCGGGGGAAGCCAAGCCTACGAGATAGCCGATCAGGGGCCAGGCCGACGAATCCGCGCCCTCCGGCAGTTCGACCCGGACCGCGCGGCGCGCCCGCCGGCCTTCGTCGAGAAAGGCCCCGGCGAGCGGCGCGCGGCCGGTGACGGCGATGCAGAAATCAAGGAAGTCCGGGTGCTTCGCCGTGCGGGCGCCGAGCACGGAATTGGCGAAGATCACCGCATTGGATTCCGACCAGCCGATCGGCTCGCCGAAGCCGGGCGGGTCCGGCAGCGTATAGGGGGCGCAGGTGAAGCTCGCCCGGCAACCCATGCGGACGTAAGTCTCAGCAAGGCGCGCAGCCGGCTCGCCGAAGGCGGGAGGGACGCCCTGGCGGCGCCAGTTCGCGTGATCGACCGAGATCGCGTTCATCGTCGTCGGGATGCGGACGCGCGCGCCGAGCTCCTCCATCCGCTCGGCGAAGACCAGATTGGCCGGGCCGGCATAGATGCAGCCATCGACATGGGCCCGCGTCACGTCGATGAGTCTCGTCGCACCCTGCTGGCTCGCCATGGCGACGAGGATGCGCATGGCCTGCTGCACGGCGACACCGTCACCGCCATCGAGCATGCCGCGATCGGCAGGCGTCAGCTCCAATTGGCTGTGCGCCCCCGGGGAGAGCGGGATCCGGACACGCCCGCCGTCGGCCGACACGGCGTCCGGCGTAATCACCGCCTTCTTCGCGGCGGACAGGGCGGCGAAGGCCTCGCCCGGAAGGCGGATGACCGGAATGCTGCGGCCGAACATCTCGGCGGCGACGATCGCGCCGAGCGTCAGCGTGTCCTCGGGCCCCGCGAAGACCAGGGCGGCCGGATTCCTGCCGGAGAGCGCGAGTTCCAGCAGCACGCCCGAGCCCGAGCACGAGCCCCGGCTGGTCGGCATCAGCACGACCGCGCCGGCAAGACAGATACTATGGGCGGGATGATGCACGTCTATGACCTCGCCCGTCGCCGGATCGACGCCACCCCAGAAGCTCAGGGGGTCGCCGAGGACGACGAGCGGTCCGGCGGCATCTCCGGCAGCGACCGCTATTCCATTGGCGCGTGGCGAGGCTGAGTTCATGCGGCCGGTCGACGAAGGCAGGTGCGGAACGGGGCGGAGAGCATGCACCGAGCCGCCCTCCCCTCGCAGCTGATATCATCGAATGAGAGGCGCGTATCGCGGCAACGACAAGCCGCTCAGGCGAAAGCGACGTTACGCGTCTGCCCCCGCAGCCGCGGATCATGCGAACGGATCTGCACCGGCTTCCCGTCGAGGGCCTCGAAACAGCGCGCCAGCGTGTCGTCGGAGAGCCGCTGCATCGCCTCGCTGGTGAAGAAGGTCAGATGCGGGAACAGGATGACGTCATCGCGTCCGAAGAGCGGGCTGAGCAGGTGGCCCTGTCGGGCGAGCGGCTCCTGGCTGTAGACATCGAGGCCAACGCCGCCGAGCCGGCCGGCCAGCACCGCCTCGACCAGTGCCGCCTCGTCGATCAGCGCACCGCGCGAGACATTAACGAGAATGGCGCCGGACTTGAGGCAGGCAAGCTCCGCCCGGCCGATGACATGGCGGGTCGCGTCGTTCAGGACGCAATGCAGCGAGACGAAATCGCATTGCCGCAGCATGGCGTGAAGGTCATCGACCTTCTCGATCCCCGCGGCAGCCATCGCATCGGCGCCGACATGCGGATCGTAGCCGAGCACCCGCGCCCGGAAGCCCTGCCCCGCCATCCGTGCCATGCTGCGCCCGATCTTCCCGGCGCCAACCAGCCCGAGCGTCGCGCCGGCGATGTCGCGGCCGAGCCAGCGCTGCGCCGGCCATATCCAGCCTTCGTTCTGCATGGCGCGGCCGATCTCAGGCATGCGCCGGGCGAGCGCGATCATCAGCGCGAAGGCGCCTTCCGCGACGGTTTCCTCGGCATACTCAGGCACGTTGACCACCGGGATGCCGCGCGCCATAGCCGCCGGGATATCGATGGCGTCGATGCCGACGCCGTATTTGACGATGCCCTTGAGCCGTTCGGCGGCCGCGATCACCCGCGCCGTGATCGGCGTGTAGCACATCAGCAGCAGGTCGGCGTCAGCGACCTCCCGTGCCAGCGCCTCCTCGGAGATGCCGTCGGGCAGCGTGACGAGCTCGATGCCGCGGGCGCGCAGGCCGGCGTCGATCTCAGGGCATTCGAGCTCGCGGTCGGTGCGGACAGCCTTCATCACCGTCCCCTCAACCTGCGAGGATCGCCTGCTCGACGATGTCGAGCGCCCGGTCGAGCTCGGCTTGCGTGATCACCATCGGCGGCGACAGCGTGAGAACGTTGCCCTGACTGATCTTGAAGCTCAGCCCGCCCTCCAGGCAGCGATAATAGACGCGTTCGGCGAGCGCATTGTCGGGTGTGAAATCGGCGCGATCAGAGACCAGTTCGACCCCGAACAGCAGGCCACGCCCGCGGACGTCGCCGATCGACGCGCAGCGCTCGCTGAAGGTCCGCAAGCGCTCCACCGCATAGGCGCCGAGCTCGGCGGCCCGTTCGGTCAGTCCCTCCTCGCGGATGATCGCGATCGTGGTCAGCGCCGCGCGGGTGGTGACCGGGTTCTTCTCATGGGTGTAGTGGCCGATGGCATAGCCGCCGGCGACGTCGAGGTCGCGGCGGGCGATGACCGCGGCGATCGGCAGGATGCCGCCGCCCAGCGCCTTGCCGAGCACGACGATGTCGGGCTGCACTCCGTCATGCTCATGGGCGAAGAAGCGCCCGGTCTTGCCGAGCCCGGTCGGGATCTCGTCGAAGATCAGCAGCGTTCCATGCCGGTCGCAGGCCTCGCGCACGTTCTTCCAGAAGCCGGGCGCCGGCGGATAGGGCGTCGCCCGCATCGGCTCGGCGACGACGGCAGCGACATCCCCTTCTTTCGCCAGCACATAGGAGATCATCCTGGCGCAGGCGCGGGCAGAGTCTTCGAGATTGTCGTGGCCATAGGCACAGTTGCGGTTGCCCCAGGGCGCGACATGCTCGGCGCCGGGCAGAAGTGGCCCGGCAATGCCGGAGCGGAAGGTCGCCTCGCCGCCGACACTGGAGGCGCCGAAGCCGGCGCCATGGAAGGCATCCCAGAAGGACAGCGTCTTGAAGCGGCCGGTCGCGGCGCGGGCGAGCCGCAGCGCGACCTCGATCGCATCCGAGCCGCCGGTGGTGAAGAGCACCTTGCCGAGATCGCCCGGCGCCAGCCGCCCGAGCGTCTCGGCGAGCTCGACCGCCGGCTCGCAGGTGAAGCGGCGCGGCGAAAAGCAGAGATCGTCGAGCTGCTTCTTGATCGCTTCCTTCAGGCGCGGATGGCCGTAGCCGATATGGTGGACGCTGTTGCCATGGAAATCCATGTAGCGCCGCCCCATCGTGTCCTCGATCCAGATACCCTCCGCCCTGGCGATGGCGGTCAGGCACGGGCTCGACAGGCTCTGGTGCAGGAAGGCGGCGGAGTCGCGCGCCAGCAGCTCGCGCGTCGCCGCGTCACCGATGCCGGCGTTCCAGCCGCTGCGGGCGGCCGAGGTGTTAGACTCGCCCTCGGTGTGAACGATTGCGGATGCTGCGGCGCGCATGGCCAACTCCCGTTTCACGCCGCGGCTTAGGGCGGCGAGAGGCAGAATGGCGGCAACGGAATGATCTGAAAAATCGTTAATTCATATCTTCCTATAAATTCTGGCGATATCTTGCCGCCATTTCGGACGGGTCCCTTCGCCATGCGCTATGTCCAGCTCCGCGCCTTCCACCAGGTTGCGCTGTCCGGCGGCTTCTCGAAGGCGGCGCAGGCGCTGCACCTCACCCAGCCAGCGATCTCCGACCAGGTCCGGCGGCTGGAGGAAGAGTACGATGTCGCTTTGTTCAGCCGGCGCCATCGCCAAATCGTCCTGACCGAGGCCGGCAACCGGCTGCTGGCCGTCACCCACCGCCTGTTCGGCGCCGAGGGCGAGGCGCTGGAGCTGCTGCAGGAGGAGCGCTCGCTGCGGACGGGCGCGCTGCGAATCGTCGCCGATTCCGTCCAGCACGTGCTCGACGTGCTCACCGCCTTTCGCGAGCGTCATCCCGGCATCCAGGTCAGCGTCGCGCGCGGCAATACCGGCAGCATCGTCGAGATGCTGACCGGCTACGAAGCCGATATCGGTGTGCTCGGCGAACTCGGCGACGAGCGCCCCTTCGAGGTGCTGCCGCTCAACGTCTCGCCGATCATCGCCTTCGCCGCCCGCAACCACCCGGCTGCCACTCGGGCGAAGCTCTCTCTCGCTGAACTGAGCGACTGGCCGCTGATCATGCGCGAGGCCGGCTCGCGCACCCGCCAGATGCTGGAGCAACTGGCGGCGGAGAGCGGCATCGCGCTCAGCTACGCGGTGGAAGCGGAGGGGCGCGAGGCCGTCAGGGCGATCGTGGCGGCGGGCGGCGGGATCGGCTTCGTCTCGGCGGCGGAGTTCGGCGAGGACGATCCGCGCCTCGTCCGCATTCCGCTCGACGGCCCGCCGCTCCTGATGCGGGAGACGCTGATCTGCCTGCATGAGCGGCGCAACAGCAAGGCGATCCAGGCCTTTTTCGCCACGGCGCGAGCGTTGCGCAATCCGCCTGATTAGTCCGTACGCGGAGTCGCTTGAGCCAGCTTCTTCACTCCGCCGCGCGCAGGAGCCGGCTGCCGATCAGGGCGCCCTTCTGTTCCAGCAACCCATGCACGGTCGCGGCGATATGGGCATCGATCCGCTTGAGGTCGCGGGTGATGTCGAGCTGCAGCGCGCTGACGACGACGGCCTCGCGATGGCCGGTGCGCATCTCGGCGAGATGTGACTCGATCGCCTCTCGCTCCAGCTCGCGGAAGGTCTCCTTCTCGCGCACGATGCGGCGCGCCGTCGGCTCGTCCTGCGAGATGAAGACGGTGATGGCGAGGCGCAGGTGATCGCGCAGCCGCTGGTGCATGTCGGCGATGCGCTCCAGCGCCTCGGGCGGCAGCCGGCGCTGGTCGCGGATGCGCTTGCCGGCCATCTGCATCAGGTTCTTCTCGACGATGTCGCCGATATGCTCGAGGTTGATCGCCAGCACCAGCACCGCCGAAAGCCGGCGCTCATCGGCCTCCGACAGCGCCGTCTCGGCGATCGCGCCGACATAGAGCTGGATGTGGTTGAACAGGCTGTCGAGCACGTCGTCGGCTCGGCTCACCGCGGCGACGCGCGCGAGATCGTCGCCTTCGAAAGCCGCGAGCGAGGTCTTGAGCATGTCGTCGACGACATCGACCATGCGTAGCACCTCGCGCGTCGCATTCGAGAGCGCGATCGTCGGCGTCGCCAAAGCGGACTTGTCGAGATAGCGCGAGCGCGACGGGTCGGCCTCCGGGGCGGGCTCGGGCATGACGCGCATCAGCAGCCGCGCGATCGCCGGCAGCGGCACGAGGAAGAGCGCCGCTATTGCGAGGTTGAAGGCGAGGTGGAACAGGGCCGCCGCCTGCGCGGGGGCAAGCGAGAGCTGCCCGACGAACCGCGTCAGCAGCGGCAGGAGCGCCAGCCCGAGCAGGCAGCCCAGCACCCGGTTGGCGATATTGCCGAGCGGCACCCGGCGCGCCGCGGCACTGCCCTTCAGCGCCTGGACGAGCGGGTTCATCGCCGTGCCGAGATTGCAGCCGAGCACCATCGCCAGCATGGTCGGCATGCCGATCACGCCGGTCGCGGCAAGGCTCATCACGATCAGGATCGCGGCGAGCGAGGAATGGGCGGCGAAGCTGAGGGCAGCCGCCAGCAGCAGGGCGATCAGCGGGTCGTCGGAGAGCGAGCCGAGCACGGTGCGCAGCACCTGCGAGTGCTCGACCGGCCCCATCGTGCCCTGCATCAGCCGCAATGACAGCAGCATCAAGCCGATGCCGAAGAGCGCCTTCGCCGTTTCCCGGGCAGGGAGCCGCCCGAAGCGCCGCATGCCGGCATACCCGGCCAGGATCAGCAGCGGCACCAGCGTACTGGTGTCGAAGCTGACGAACTGGACGATGAGCGTCGTGCCGACATTGGCGCCAAGCATCATCGCCAGCGCCGGCGCGAGCGCGATCAGCCCCGCCCCCGAGAAGGAAGCGATCATCATCGCCGTGGCGGTGCTGGACTGCAGGCCGGCCGTCACCAGCACCCCGGCCCCGAAGGCGCGCCAGCGGCTGTCGAGACCGGTCGCCAGCACGGCGCGCAGGCGGCTGCCGAAAGCGGCGGAGATGCCCGCCGTCACCATCTGCACGCTCCAGAGCAGCAGCGCGACCTCGCCGGCGAGCGCGAGCAGGATCTGGGTCGGCGTCTGCCCGGTCATGACGTGCTTCCCGCCGGCGTCAGCGTTGCCGCCAGCGCTGCAGACGGCCGAAGACCAGCCGGTCGAGCCCGACATGGGCGAGCTTGACGGCGACGGCGGTGAGCATGATCACGCTCGCCATGCCGGCGGCCGAGGCGATGGCGCCGGCCTCGTCCATGTGGACGATCGCGATCGAGGCGAGCTTGGTGTCGGCGCCATAGAGGAAGATCACGGCCGAGACCGTGGTCAGCGCGTTGACGAAGACATAGACGGCGATGTCGAGGATCGCCGGCAGGCAGATCGGCGCGGTGACGCGGCGAAAGGTCGACCAGAACGGCACCTTGAGCGAGGCGGAGACGGATTCGAACTCGCTGTCGATCTGCTTCAGGCTGGTGAGGGCGGTGATGTGCCCGACCGTGTAGAAATGGGCGATGGTGTTGATCACCAGGATGGTCAGCGTCCCGTACAGGGCGTTGAGCGGGTTCCAGCCGGCATTGAAGAAGAAGACATAGCCGAGACCGAGCACGAGCCCGGGCACCGCCATCGGCAGCATCGCCAGGAACTGGGCGAAGGCGCGCAGGCGCGGGAACAGCTTCACCTTCTCGATCAGATAGGCGCCGGTGAAGATCAGCGAGGTGCCGATCACCGCCGTCAGCGAGGCCAGCAGCAGCGAGTTGCCATAGGTCGTCCAGCCCTCGGGATCGACGGTGGCGAAGTCGTAATTGTTCAGCGTCAGCGAGAGGTTGTAGGGCCAGTATTTGACGAAGGAGCCCCAGATCGCGATGCCATAGGGGCCGACGATGGCGAGCGCGACCACGCTGACGAAGCCGAGGAGCGCGAGATCGCGGCGCCGCTCGGGCCGCGGCGTGTAGGGTACGGCGCGGGCCGAAAGCATGGCGCTCTGGCGGCGCTGGACGGCGCGGTCGACGAAGAAGGCGAGCACGGCCGGCACCAGCAGGATGATGCCGACGACGGCGCCCATCGGGAAGTTCTGCTGGCCGACGACCTGGCGATAGGCGTCGGTCGCAAGCACGCTGAACTGCCCGCCGATCACCTTGGGAATGCCGAAATCGGTGATGACCAGGGTGAAGACCACGAAGGCCGCGCTGATCACGCCATAGCGCGCGCCGGGCAGCGTGATCGTGTGGAAGATGCGCCAGCGCGTCGTGCCCATCGCCTCGGCCGCCTCGCGCAGGCGGCCGTCGGAGAGGCTGAGCGCCGTGACGAGGATCAGCACGGCATGGGGAAAGCTGTAGAGCGCCTCGGCGCCGATGATGCCGACCGGCCCATAGAGCGAGGCGCCCATCATCCAGGATTTGAGCAGGCCCTGATTGCCGAAGATGTAGATCAGCGCGAGGCCCGACAGCAGCGAGGGCGCGAAGACCGGCACCATCGCCGCAGCGTAGAACAGCCCGCGGCCGGGAATGCAGCTGCGTCTGAGCGCATAGGCGTAGAGAAAGGCGAGCGGCAGCACGATTCCGGTGGTGACGCTGGCGACGAGCAGGCTGTTGGTCAGCGAGGAGAGCAGTGTCGGCGTCGTCGCATAGCTGACGAAGTTCGCCAGCCCGACGAAGCGGCCATGGGAATCCTCGAGACTCTTCGAGAGCAGCGCCCAGAGCGGCAAAGCGATGATCAGGATGAGAACCGCGCACAGCGCCAGGATCAGCACGCCCGCGACATGGCGTTCGCTGAGCCGGGGCGTCGCGATCTTCACGGTGGCGTTGGTCATCGTCAGCGGTGTCGCGGCGTGGCTCATCGACCACCTCCGGCAAAGACGTGCAGCGCCTCCGGCGGAAAGGCGACCGTGCGCACCTGCCCCGGCAGGATGCCGAGATCGCGCATCGCATTGGTCGAGAAATCAGCGGCGATCCGGGTCGAGCGCGAATTGGTCGGCTCCAGATGGGCCCGGCAATAGGAGCCGAGGAAGGCGAGATCGCCGATCGTCGCATCGAAGCGGTTGGGGGTCTCGGCCGTGATCGAGCGGGTGCGGACCTCCTCGGGGCGCATGGCGAGCCGCACCGGCGTGCCCACACTGAAAGGCGCGGCATTGGCGACGAGCAGGTCGAGCTCGCCGACGCGTACCTGGCCCGGCCCGGTGACGATGGCGTCGAGGAAGGTCATATGGCCGACGAAATCGGCGACGAAGGGCGTACCGGGGCGGCGATAGATCTCCTCCGGCGTGCCGACCTGCTCGACGGCGCCGTCGCTCATCACGACGATGCGGTCGGCCATGGCGAGCGCCTCCTCCTGGTCGTGCGTCACCATGATCGTGGTGACGCCGAGACGCTGCTGCAGCGAGCGCATCTCGTCGCGCAGCCTGAGTCTGACCTTGGCGTCGAGGGCCGAGAGCGGCTCGTCGAGCAGCAGCAGCTCCGGCGCGGTCGCGAGCGCACGAGCAAGGGCGACGCGCTGCTGCTGCCCGCCCGAGAGCTGGATCGGGTATTTCTTGCTCTGGTCGGGCAGACCGACCAGCGCGAGCAGTTCGTCGACACGCCGGTTGATCTCGGCCGACGGACGGCGCCGGTTGACCAGGCCATAGCCGACATTGTCGGCGACCGTCAGGTTCGGGAACAGCGCATAGGACTGGAAGACGATGCCGAAATCACGCTCCGACGGGCTCGCCCGCGAGACGTCGCGCCCGGCCATCTGGATGCTGCCGCTGTCCTGCAAATCGAGGCCGGCGATGGCGCGCAACAGAGTGGTCTTGCCGCAGCCCGACGGGCCGAGGAAGCAGACGAACTCGCCCCGATGGATGTCGAGATCGATGCTGCGCAGGGCCTGGAAGGCGCCGAAGCTCTTGGCGAGCTTGCGGATCGAGAGAAACGGAGCCGTGTTCGTGCTCATCTTGCCGACCTTCATCTGAACGCGCAGCGATGGTTTCGGGAAGCGACCGTCCATCGCTCCCCTGCATGAAACGCGCCGGCCGGCCCGCCGCGGCGGACCGTGCCGGCGCGATGGCGTCAGTTCTTCGGCGCCGACTTCGACTCGTAGCGCTTCGACCATTCGGCGAGGACGCGGTCGCGATTGTCGGCCATCCAGGACAGGTCGTTCTTGATCATGCCCGCTTCGGCGTTGGCGGGATAGTTGGCGGGCTTGTTCTCGATGCCGCGCGCGGCAACGATCGCATAGGTCTTCGAGTAGAGCTCGTTGGCCTCCTTGGTGGTCGACCAGTCGGCGACCTTCTTGGCGACGCTGAGGTTCTTGCTGCCCTTGACGATCGCGCTGGCCTCCATCTCCCAGCCGACGCCTTCCTTCGGGATCACGACCTCGATCGGCGCGCCCTTGCTCTTCTCGGAAGCCCCGCGCATGTCGAGCGCCAGCCCGACGGTGCGCTCGCCACGCGCCGCCTGGACGCAAGGCGCCGAGCCGGAGTGCAGATAGGCGGCGATGTTCTCGTGCAGGCCGTCCATGAACTTCCAGCCCTCGGCCTCGCCCATGCTCTGCAGCCAGCCGGCGACCATCAGATAGCCGGTGCCGGACGAGGCTGGATGCGGCATCACGATCTTGCCCTTGAGCGCCGGGTTGAGCAGGTCCTTCCAGGAGGTCGGCACCGCGATGCCCTTGGCCTCGGCGGTGTTGAAGCAGACGACGCCGAGATAGGCGTCCATGCCGGTCCAGGTATAGGGCTCGTTGGGGTCGCGGAAGACCGGCTTCAGCGCATCGGCGCCGGCGGGCTTGTAGGCTTCGAGCAGGCCGGCCTTCTCGAACATCAGCAGGCTCGAGGCGGCCAGACCCATCACCATGTCGGCCCGCGGATTGTCCTTCTCGGCCAGGAAGCGGGCGGTGATGACGCCGGTGGAGTCGCGGACCCAGACCACATCGGCATCGGGCACAGCCTTCTCGATCGAGGCCTTGAACGGCCCGAGCTGGTCGTTCTCCAGGGCGGTGTAGATGGTGACCTTGGTCTTCTGCGCCTGGGCGACGCCGGGAAGCGCGAGTGCAAAGGCGCCGACGAGGCAGGTAGCAAGCCAGTTCTTCATGATCTCATCCCCTCTTTATTGATCGGTTTGAACGCTCTTTCGACGCTTCTTCCCCTGACATGCAAAAACGCAGGCGGATTACTCCGCCTGCGTCGGTCTTCTCGGTCACGCGCTCCAGGGCATCGACCATGTCTTGACGTTGGTGAAGGACTTCATGGCCTCGACGACGCCCTCCTTGTAACCGAGGCCGGAGTCCTTGATGCCACCGAAGGGCGACATCTCGATCCGGTAACCCGGAACCTCCCAGAGATTGACCGTGCCGACCTCGAGCTCGGCGACGAAGCGCTGGATGTAGTCGTAGCGGTTGGTGCAGATGCCGGAGGACAGCCCATAGGCGGTCGAGTTCGAGATGCGGATGACCTCGGCGATGTCGTTCGGCACCCGGACGATCGGGATGACCGGGCCGAAGGTCTCCTCGTGCACGAGCTCGCAGGTATAGGGGATGTGGTCGACCACGGTCGGGTGGAACAGCGCCCCCTCCGCCCGCTTGCCATAGAGCACTTCAGCGCCCTTGTTGACGGCATCGTCGACGCGGGCCTGGAAGAGCGCTGCGGAGCGGGCGTTGATGACGGTGCCGACATCGGTCGCCGGGTCCATCGGGTCGCCGCATCTCAGCTTCTTCGCCTTCTCGACGACGAGCTTCGAGAACGCATCGGCGACGCTCTCGACCACCAGGATGCGCTTCACCGCGGTGCAGCGCTGGCCGGAGTTCTTGGTCGCGCCGGTGACGGCGAGCTCGGCCGCCTTGTCGAGATCGGCGTCCTCCATGACGATCAGCGGATCGTTGCCGCCGAGCTCGAGCACGATGCGCTTGTAGCCGGCAGTGTTGGCGATGTGCTTGCCGACCCGGACCGAGCCGGTGAAGGTCACCAGATCCGCATCGGGATCGGTGATCATGGCATCGCCCATGGTCGAGGGGTTGCCGGTGACGACCGAGAGCATCTCCGGCGGCAAACCGGCCTCGTAGAGCACGTCGGCCAGCGCCAGAGCCGTCAGCGGCGTCAGCTCGGTCGGCTTGAGGACGAGGCGGTTATTGGTCGCGATCGCCGGAGCCAGCTTGTGACTGACCATGTTGAGCGGATGGTTGAACGGCGTGATCGCCGAGATCACCCCGAGCAGCGGCTGGCGCGTCGTGAAGATCTTGCGGGCCTTGCCGTTCGGCGAGATGTCGCAGGAGAACATCTCGCCATCGTCCTTGATGGTGAGCTGTGCCGCGAAGGACCAGACGTCGTAGGCGCGGCTGGCCTCATAGAGCGAGTCCTTCCAGCACAGGCCGGCCTCGGCTGTGATCAGCCGGGCAAACTCCTCCTTGCGGTCGCGCAGCAATTCGGCCGTGGTTTGCAGGATGCGCTGGCGCTCGAAGCGGGTCAGCGTCGGCTTGAACGCCTTGGCCTTGGCGAAGGCCTCGCGGACGTGCTCCGGCCGGGCCGCGGGGATGAGGCCGACCACGCTGCCGTCATAGGGATTACGGACCTCGACCATGTCCTCGGTCGAGACGAACTTGCCGGCGATGCGCATCGCCTCGCGCCGCACCGGCGGCTTCACGCTCGCGTTCATCTCAGTTCACCAGGTTGAGGGCAACGTCGAAGACGTCGAAATTGCGCAAGGTCCGACCTTCCGGGACGGTGATCGGCCGGTTGGCGATCATCGGCACGCGCTGCTCGGTGATGCCGCCATGCGAGCGCAGAGGCTCGGTCAGGCCGGAGAGATCGTGCCTGTCGGGCGAAGTGCCGATCACCTTCTGCCGGGTCGAGATCGCGACGACATCGCCGATCCGGTCGGCCGGCAATTCGAAGCGCTCGCAGGCCTCGGCCGCGGTCACCGCCAGCGCGATGCCCTCGATGCCCGAAATGCGGGCGGCGACGTCTTCCTGGCTGGCGCCATCGGGCAGGTAGACCGTCGCGAAGGAGCCGAGCGCGCCGTGGTGGACGACGTAGGGGTCGGTGATCGGCAGGATCACCCGCATGGTGCCCTTGCCGTACCACTTGTCCATCAGGCTCTGCAGATAGATGACATCCGGCTCGCCATTGGCGAGGTGCTTGTCGTTCATGCCGTGGTCGGCGGTGATGACGAGCGTGCAGCCGAGGCCATCGAGCTTGCCGACGTAAGCGTCGAACATGGCGTAGAAGCTGTCAGCCATCTCCGAGCCCGGCCCCGCCTTGTGCTGCACATAGTCGGTGGTCGAGAGGTACATCAGGTCGGGCTTGAAGCTTTCGAGCAGCTTGACGCCGGCGGCGAAGACGAATTCGGAGAGATCGGCCGAATAGACCGACGGCACCGGCATGCCGACGAAGTCGAGCACCGTCTCGATGCCGTTCTCGGCCTTGTTGGCCTTGTCGGCCTTCTCCGAGGAGAAAGCGATGGCCGTGCCGGAGGAAAAGTCGAGGCCCTTGCCGAGCAAGGTGCGCAGCTTGTCCTTGGCGGTGACCATCGCGACCTTGAGGCCGGCCTTCTGGAACTCGGCGAGGATGGTCGGAGCGCGCAGGAAGCGGGCATCGTTCATCATCACCTCTTCCCTGGCCTCGCGGTCGTAGAAGAAATTGCCGGCGATGCCGTGCACCGCCGGCGGGCGGCCGGTGATGATCGAGAGGTTGTTCGGGTTGGTGAAGCTCGGGATCACCGAATAGGCGTGGGTGCTCGCACCCGTCTTCATGATCCGGTCGAGGTTCGGCGTCAGCCCCTTGGCGCTGGCCGCCTCGATATAGGCCGGCTCGGAGCCGTCCATGCAGATCACCACCGTCGGACGAACCGGGCGGGCATAGCTGCGGCCATTCGCGGTGACGTCGGCGCCAACTTTCGAATGCATGTTCATCACCCGCTCCCTCAAGCCGCCGACTTCAGGCCGACGCCCATCTCGGCGAGGACCTCGGACACGGTGGCGACGAAGGCGCGCATATCCTGCGCTCCCAGCGCCCCGATGCAACCGATCCGGAAGCTGTCGGCGACCGTCAGCTTGCCGGGATAGATGACGTAGCCGGCATCCTTCAGCGCATCGTAGAAGCGCTGGAAGACGAAGTTCTTGTCCTGCGGCATGTGGAAGGTGACGATGATCGGCGCCTGCCGCGCCGTCGGCAGCAGCGTGCGGAAACCGAGCTCCTGCATGCCCTCGATCAGGATGCGCGCATTGTCGGCGTAGCGCTCGCCGCGCCCGGCGACGCCACCCTCGGCCCAGAACTCCTGCAACGCCGCATGGAAGGCGACGATGACGTGGATCGGCGGGGTGAAGCGGTACTGGCCGGTGCGCTCGAAGCCGGCGTTCTGGTCGTAGAGGTCGAGCACCAGCGTGGTGGCGTTGCCCTGGGTCTGCGCCAGCGCGCTCTTGCGGGCGATGACGAAGCCGAGGCCGGGAACGCCCTGGATGCACTTGTTCGAGGAGGCCGCGACCGCGTCGAAATGGACCTCGCGGCTGTCGAGCGGCAGGGCGCCGAAGGCGCTCATCGAGTCGATCAGCAGCCGGCGGCCATGGCGCTTGACCAGCGCCGCGATCGCCTCGACCGGGTTGCGGATGCCGCTGGTCGTCTCGCAATGGACGGTGAAGACGTGGCTGATGCCGGCATCGGCGACCAGCAGGCGGTCGACCTCGGCAAGATCCGGAGGCGTGTCCTCGGCGGTCTCGTGCACGACGACGGCGCGCCCGGCGATCTCCAGGATGCGCCTGGCGCGCTGGCCGTAGGCGCCGTTGATCAGGACCAGGATCTTGCCGTCGCGCGGCACGAAGGTGGTCAGCATGGCTTCGACCGCGAAGGTGCCGGAGCCCTGCATCGGCACTGTGACGAAGTCCTCGCCGCCATGGATGACCTTGGGAAGCTCCTCGAGAACCGCCTTGTTGATCCCGACGAAGGTCGCGTCGCGTGAGCCCCAATCATGCACCATCGCTTCCTTGATGGCTTTGCTCGTGGTCAGCGGACCGGGCGTCAGCAGCAGGGGATCACCGGTCTCGGACGAGGCGGGGCGACGGGCTTGGGCCATGATGGTCTCGCAATGTCGTTGCAGCGGATATCCGCGACGCTACGAGTGCGATTGACATAGGTCCAATACATCGTCTCCATATCTGCCATAGACAGGATCTATGATATGGCCGTCAGCTATTCCGGGCTCGCCGCCTTCCATGCCGTGGCCGAGGCGCAGAGCTTCACCGGCGCCGCCAGGACACGCAATGTCAGCCAGCCGACGCTGTCGGCGCAGGTGCGCGGGCTGGAGGATGCCTATGGCGTCAGGCTGTTCGACCGCGCCGGCCGGCAGGTAAAGCTGACACCACTCGGGCAGAACCTGTTCGTCATAACCGCCAGACTGTTCACGGCCGGGGACGAAGCCCAGGCCCTGCTCGCCGGCAGCCGTACGCTGCAGCGCGGCCATCTGCGCATCGCCGCCGACAGCGCCAGCCACGTCATGGCCACCCTCGCCCGCATGCGCGAGCGCTATCCCGGCCTGACCTTCTCGCTGACGATCGGCAACTCGTCCGAGGTCGTCGACCAGATCATGGATTTCGCCGCCGATGTCGCGATCACCGCCCGCGCCAATTCCGACCCGCGGCTGCACAGCATCAAGCTGCGCTCCGACAATCTGGTCGCCTTCGTCTCGGACAAGCACCCGCTGGCGCGGCACAGGCACATGCCGATCGAGGCCTTCGCCGGCCAGGACATCGTCCTGCGCGAACGCGGCTCGATCACCCGGGAGGTCTTCGAGAGCCGGCTCTCCACAGCCGGCATCAGGCCGGCGAACCTGCTCGAAGTCCAATCGCGCGAGGCGGTGCGGGAGGCGGTCGCCTTCGGCTTCGGGATCGGCGTCGTCTTCGCCGCCGAGTTCAAGGCGGAGGCCGGGCTGAAGCGCATCGCGATCACGGGTGCCGACTTCGATGTCGGCGAATATGCGGTCTGCCGGGCGGAACGCCAGCGCCTGCCGCTGGTGCGCGGCTTCTTCGAAACGGTCCAGGATCTCGCCCGGTGACGCCGAACCCAGCTTGATCCTTGTCCCGTCGAAGCACGGACTTGTCTGGATGCTGCCGCCGCCGACTGGGCCCGTGCGCTTCTCCGAGCGATCGCTTCAGTGAAGATCGGCTCCCAGGCCATGATATGGCTCGTCATCAGCGCCTCGGCCTCGTCTTCGAGGCGCTGCCTGATGATCTGATCGGCTATACCTCGATGCAGTTCTTCATCCACTTCCCGGTGGTGATGCTGCTCGCGGCCGCCTTGATGCACAGCTTCACCTATCGCGCGCCGGTTATCCCCTGAGCGGCCGGCTCGTCCGGGAAGCAAGGACACCATGAGCTGCGATGTGCCGCCGCGAAATGGGCTGGCACATCGCCGGAGAGCAGGCCGGTCGGTCACACCGGCATCGCCTGGGTGGCAGGAACAACGCTCTGCAACCTCCTAACCCAATCTACATGTCTCGCCGCTAATAACTCCGGTCTCGCGCAGGCGGCTCGGCCTGGCGGTATCAGGCTGGGAGAAGCGGGTCATGCACGCCATCGTCGGGCGCGAGGCCGGAAAGCTCGTAGGTGCCGTGGAGCCCTCGCTCCTGCGCGACGAGCTGCTCGGCGAGATCTTCGAGGCCTCCGCCAGACGCACGCCCGATCACATCGCCATCATCTTCGGCGCCGAGCGCGTCACTTACGCCGAGCTCGATGCCCGCGCCGACAAGGTCGCGCGGGCACTGCGAGCCCGCGGCGTCACGGCCGGCGCCTTCGTCGGCCTGTGGATGTCCCGCTCGCTCGACCTGCATGTCGCGCTGCTCGGCATCCTCAAGGCCGGCGCGGCCTATATCCCCTTCGACGCCGACGCTCCACCTGAGCGCATCGGCGAATGCCTCGCTGATTGCGCGGCGAAGGTCATCGTCATCGACGACGCCACCCGCGCCAGGCTCGACCGGGACCTGCCCGCCGAGGCCGTGAGCTGCCGCGAGCTGATCGCCGCGGGCACGGACGCTTTGCCGGTCGATCCGCGCGCCGATGGCGTGACATCGGCGAGCCCGGCCTATGCGATCTACACCTCGGGCTCGACCGGCAAGCCCAAGGGCATCGTCATCGCCCACAGCAACATCTGCCACTATCTGCGCTCGTCGAACCTCGTGTACGGCATGGCGGCGGACGACGTCTCCTTCCAGGGCGCCTCGGTCGCCTTCGATCTCTCGCTGGAGGAGATTTTCGTCCCCTATCTCGTCGGCGCGACGCTCTGGGTCGCCTCGGCGCAGGTGCTGGGCGAGGTCGAGCGCCTGCCAACCCTGATGGCGGAGGCCGGCATCAGCGTGCTCGACACCGTGCCGACGCTGCTCGCCATGATGCCGCAGGACATTCCGAGCCTGCGCATCATCATCCTCGGCGGCGAAGCCTGCCCTCCCGCCGTCCGCCAGCGCTGGTGCCGCCCGGGCCGCAAGGTCTTCAACTCCTACGGGCCGACCGAGGCCACCGTCGTCGCCACCGTCGACGAGGTCACGCCGGACGAGGCGGTGACCATCGGCGTACCGATCCCGAACTACACCTGCTATGTCGTCGACGAGGAGATGCGGATCGTCGGCCCCGGCACCGAGGGCGAATTGCTGATCGGCGGCCCCGGCGTCGCCGCCGGCTATCTCGGCCGTCCTGATCTCACCGCCGAGAAGTTCATCGCCAACCCCTTCGGCGGCGATGGCTCGGACCCGGTGCTCTATCGCTCGGGCGATGCGGTCAGCATCTCCGACAAGGGCAAGATCCTCTTCCACGGCCGCATCGACGATCAGGTCAAATTGCGCGGCTTCCGGCTCGAGCTCGGCGAGATCGAGGCCAGGCTCTGCGACATGCCCGGCATTTCGCAGGCGACCGTGGTGCTGCGCCGCGACGACGGCATCGACCGGCTCGTCGCCTTCGTGGTGCCGGACGCCGGGTCTGTCTTCGACCGCGGCGCCGTGCGTGCGGCCCTGAAGGAGACCCTGCCGCCCTATATGGTGCCCTCGCATTTCGAGGAGATGGCGAGCCTGCCGCGCCTGACCTCGGGCAAGGCCGACCGCAAGGCGCTGAAGGCGGCGCCGCTGACGCTGGCGGCCTCGACGGAGGAGCAGGAGGAGCCGCAGAGCGCGACGGAGGCCGCGCTGCTCGAAGCCGCCAAGCCGCTCTTCCCGGGCCAGACCATCGGCTTCGAGGCCGATTTCTTCGCCGATCTCGGCGGCCATTCGCTGCTGGCCGCGACCTTTCTCGCCGGCGTGCGCGCCAATCCCGCCCTGCCGAGCATCACGCTTGAGGATGTCTACAGCCTGCGCACCCTGCGTGCGATCGCCGCCCGCCTCGACGAGCGCGGGCAGGCGAATGCGGGCCGGCCGGCGCGCGATCTCTCCTTCGAGCCGCCGCCGTTGCGCCGCCGCCTGCTCTGCGGCCTCGCCCAGCTCGCCTGCATGCCGATGCTATTGCTGGCGCTGACCGGCCCCTGGCTGACGATCTACGTCATCTACGAGCTGATCACCTCGGACGGGATCATCGAGTTGCGCGAAGTCCTGATGATGATGGGCATCTACGCGCTCGTCACGCTCTCGGTGATGCTCGCCGGCATCGTCGGCAAGCGCCTGGTGCTGTGGCGCGCCGAGCCGGGCCGCTATCCGCTCTGGGGCGTCTATTTCTTTCGCTGGTGGCTCGCCCGCCAGTTCACCGGGATGGTCCATGTAAGCCTGATGCAGGGCACGCCGCTGGCGAGCTTCGCCATGCGCCTGCTCGGCGCCAAGGTCGGCAAGGGCGTCTTCGTCAGCGGCTTCGAGGCCGGCGCGATCGACCTGATCGAGATCGGCGACGACGTCACGCTCGGCGGCAAGCTCAGCCTCGCCAATGCCGAGGTGGTCGGCAACGAGCTGGTGATCGGCACGATCACGATCGGCAAGGACGCCTATATCGGCACGTCCTGCGCCATCGGCCACGATACGGTGATCGGCGAAGGCGCCGAGCTCGCCGACCTGACCGGGCTTGCCGCGGGCAGTCGTGTCGGCGCCTTCGAGCATTGGGACGGCTCGCCTGGCCGCCGCATCGGCGCGGTCGATCCTGCCGCCTGGCCGCAGCCCGCCCCGAAGCTATCGCTGCCGGTCAGGACCCTGCAGAGCGTTTTCTTCGCCGCCATGCTGCTGGTGATGCCGGCACTGGCCCTGCTGCCGATCTTCCCGGCCTTCGTCATCCTCGATCGTTTCGACGCGCCACTGCAGCGACTGGTCGGCGTCGACTATCACTGGGTGCTGCCGGTCATCGCCTGGCCGACCGCGATGGTACTGATGCTGGGCACCGTGCTGTTCGTCACCGCGATCCGCTGGCTCGTGCAGCCGCGCTCGATCGAGGGCACGCACGCGATCGCCTCCGGCTACGGGCTGCGCAAATGGACCGTGGGCCTCGCCTCCGAGGTGATGCTCCAGAGCCTGTCCTCGCTGTTCTCAACCATCTATATGCGGCTCTGGTACCGGATGATGGGCGCGAAGATCGGCAAGGACACCGAGATCGCCACCAATTTCGCCGGCCGCTACGACATGATCGAGATCGGCGATCGCTGCTTCGTCGCCGACGAGGTCGTGCTCGGCGACGAGGATGTCCGCCGCGGCTGGATGACTGCGAAGCCCGTGCGCACCGGCGACCAGGTCTTCATCGGCAATGACGCGGTGGTGCCGCCCGGCGCCTTCCTGCCATCAGGCTCGCTGCTCGGCATCAAGTCGAAGCCGCCGACCGATGTCGCGATGCAGCCCGGCGAGACGCGCTTCGGCAGCCCGCCGATCCTCTTGCCCTCGCGCCAGCGCTTCGACGATGCCGACATCGCCAAGACCTTCCGGCCGCCGCTCTGGCGCCGCCTGCTGCGCGCCGTCTTCGAATTGTTCAGCGCCTCGATGCCGACGATGATGTTCATCACCTTCGGCACCGCCACCGCCGAGCTCTTCCTCTTCCCTGCCCTCGAGCGCGCCCAGAGCTGGAGCGAGTTCGCCCCGGTCTTCATCGCCTGCGCGATCGGCACCTCGATTGCCCTGGCCACGGCCGTGCTGCTGGTGAAATGGCTGCTGATGGGCGTCTACCGGCCGGGCAATCGCGGTCTCTGGTCCTGGTGGGCACTGCGCACCGAGGCGATGACGACGCTCTACTGGGGCACGGCCGGCGCGATCCTGCTCAATGCGCTGCGCGGCACGCCGATGCTGCCCTGGGCGCTGCGCCTGTTCGGCGTGAAGATCGGCCAGGGCGTCTATCTCGACTCGACGGATATCACCGAGTTCGATTGCGTCAGCATCGGCGATTATGCCGCGATCAACGCGACCGCCAACCTCCAGACCCATCTCTTCGAGGACCGGGTGATGAAGGTCGGCCGCATCGAAATCGGCCGTGGCTGCGCCCTCGGCGGCTTGACCACAGTGCTCTACGACACCGATATCGGCGACCATGCCCGGCTCGGCCTGCTCACCATCGTCATGAAGGGCGAGGCGATCCCGGCCCGGACCGAATGGGCCGGCGCTCCGGCCGCGCCGGCCTGACAGGGCGCGTTCTTACAATGCGGTCCGGCGATGTGACGACGATGCATCGCCCCGGCCTCTGTGGCGTGCCGACGTGCCGCCTCTCAAAGATGGGCCCAGACGTCATCCTTGGGCTGGTAGCCGATCAGGGTCTCGCCTTCCGCAAGGCTCCAGGGCATGCCTGTGTTCGCCGACATGCCGTTGACGACGATGCCGGGAGCGGGCCAACCGGCGGCACCCGCCAGCAAGGCCCTTTCCATGACGGCGGCATAGTCGCGGTCTGACAGCCACATGTTGCGGAACCAGCGCAGGTCGCGTTCAGCCTCCGCGCCGGTGCCGGGCTCTTCGCCAGGTAGCCCCGAGGTGTTGAGGGTCCGCGGATCGTTCGCCCCCGGTTGACACCAGCCGATGCGCACCGAGACGGTGGTGAACCCGCCGGCCGACAGGTTGGCCTTGGCGGTGCAGGCGCGCTCTCCCATCAGCTTGGAGGCGCCATAGGCGAAGCCCTGCACGATCTCGCGGCCGTTGAAGAAGCGCGTACCCGGCCCGGGCGGCAGATCGGTGCGCAGGCCGCCGGGGCCGATCGTACTCGCCAGCGGCTCGTCCTTGTATTGCCCCATTGCGTGGTTGGAGGAGGCGAAGACGAAGCGCCGCACCCCGGCTGCGGCGGCTGCCTCGAGCAGATGGAGCGTCATGTCGAAGGAGACGCAGGAATCGCTCCAGGGCGCATCGGGCAACGGGTTGCTGGCAGCGAGATGGACGACCGCATCGATATCCTGCAGGGCCTCGCGCCAGCGCATGTCATGCGGGTCGGCGAGGTCGGCCACGACGCTGACCAGCCGCGGGTCGGGCTGGTCGGAAGCAGCCAGGCGGTCGATCGCAACGACGCGCCGGCACCAGGAGCTGGCGAGCAGATGGGCGGTCAGCTTGCGGCCGAGATTGCCGCCGGCTCCGGTGATCAGGACAGATTGGATGGCGTTCTGCAGTGTCATCGGAAATCCCGATCGAGAGGTGCGGAGAACCCAAAAGGGCCGCCGTCAGCGGCCGAAGAGCTTCAGCGCGATCGCGATGCTCGGCGCCGAGCGCCACTCCATGCTGGTCCAGCGCGTGCCCTCGAAGATCACGACGGACATCGCCTCGCTGGCGGCGGCGGCGTCGCGCGCGATGATGGCATCGAGGATGGCGCGGTGCTGACGCAGAGCCAGGGCGAAGCGTTCGGGGTCATCGACCGGTGCGCTCAGCGCGAAGGCGGCGGCGAGCGCCGTCTCGATCACCGCGCCGATCGAATGCAGGAACGGATTGCCGGAGGCGTCGAGGATGGCGCGGTGGAAGGCGAGATCGGCCGTGGTGAAGCCGTCGCGCGTCTGGTCGGGCGGCCCCATGCGGCGCCAGGCCGCCTCGATCCGGCAGATGTCCTCGTCGCTGCGACGCAGCGCGGCCGAGGCGGCCGCCAGCGGCTCGAGCGCCTGCCGGATGTCGAACAGGTCTTCGAAAAAGGGCGCGTCGGCGCCGCGCTGCAAGCGCCAGCTCAGAATGTCGGCGTCGAACATGTTCCAGCGCTTCTCGTCGAGAATGCGCGTGCCGACCTTGGTCTTCGGCTCGACAAGGCCCTTGGCCGCGAGCGTCTTCAGCGCCTCGCGCAGGACCGAGCGCGAGACGGAAAAGCGCTCCATCAGGTCGGCGTCGCCCGGCAAGGTGCTGCCGATCGGATACTGGCCGGCGACGATGCGGCGCCCGATGCCGTGCACGACGAGATCATGCGCGGAGCGAGAGGGCATCGAGAGAGCGAGGCCGGCTTGCGGCGAGTTCATGGTGCGCTCACCTCGCCCCGCCCGGCGCGAAGCCGCGAGCCTGCAACCGTATCGACTCGAGGCAGGCGTTTCGCATGAGGGAGCTATTTCTTCTTGTTGTAGACATCGATCGAAACCGCGGCGAGCAGGACCAGGCCCTTGATGACCTGCTGATAGTCGATGCCGATTCCGAGGATCGACATGCCGTTGTTCATCACGCCCATGACCATGGCGCCGATCACCGCGCCGGTGACCTTGCCGACGCCGCCGGAGGCCGAGGCGCCGCCGATGAAGCAGGCGGCGATGACGTCGAGCTCGAAGCCGAGGCCCGCCTTCGGCGTCGCGGTGTTGAGGCGCGCGGCGAAGATCAGGCCGGCGAGGCCGGCGAGCACACCCATGTTGACGAAGGTCAGGAAGGTCAGTCGCTCGGTCTTGATGCCCGAAAGGCGCGCGGCCTTCTCGTTGCCGCCTAGCGCGTAGATGCGCCGGCCGATCACCATGCGATTGGTGACGAAGGCATAGAGAGCGATCAGCAGGAACATGATCACCAGCACGTTCGGCAGGCCGCGATAGGTGGCGAGCTGATAGCAGAAGGCAAGAATGAGCAGCGCGAGCAGCGCGTTCTTGGCGGCGAAGAGCGTGAAGGGCGAGGTCTCGACGCCATGGCGCAGCTGGTTGCTGCGGCTGCGAAGGCTGAAATAGACCATCGCGACGACGCAGGCGGCGCCGAGGAAGAGCGCGGTCAGGTTGAAGCCGTCCGTGCCGAACAGATCGGGGATGAAGCCGGAGGACAGCTTCTGGAAGGTCGGCGGGAACGGGCCGACCGACATGCCTCCGAGCAGGGCCAGCGTCAGCCCCTTGAACACCAGCATGCCGGCGAGGGTGACGATGAAGGACGGCACGTTGAAATAGGCGACCCAATAGCCCTGGGCCGCGCCGATCAGTCCACCGACGACCAGGCAGATGATGATGGTCGGGACGAAGTGGACGCCGTAGCGCACCATCAGCACCGCGGCGAGGCCGCCGACGAAGCCGACCACCGAGCCGACCGAGAGGTCGATATGGCCGGCGACGATGACCAGCAGCATGCCGAGCGCCATGATGACGATATAGCTGTTCTGCAGGATCAGGTTGGTCAGGTTGAGCGGCTTCAGCAGCGTGCCGTCGGTCATGACCTGGAAGAACAGCATGATCACCAGGAGCGAGAGCAGCATGCCGTAGTCGCGGAAATGCGACTTGATGAAGCTCAGCGAGGATGCGCCCTTCGAGCCGCGCACATCGTCGGTCAGGCTCGTATCCATCAGCGTCTCCCCGATCTCATGATGGCCTGCATGATCTTTTCCTGCGATGCCTCGGCACCGTCGAGCTCGGCGACGATCGCGCCCTCGTTCATGACGTAGATGCGGTCGCACATGCCGAGCAGCTCCGGCATCTCCGAGGAGATCATCAGCACCGCTTTTCCGGCCTCGGCCAGCTGATTGATGATCGTGTAGATTTCGTATTTGGCTCCGACATCGATGCCGCGCGTCGGCTCATCGAGGATCAGCACCTGCGGGTCGGCGAAGAGCCATTTGCTCAGCACGACCTTCTGCTGGTTGCCGCCCGAGAGGTTGACCGCCTGCTGATAGACGCTCGGGCTGCGGATCCGGAGCTTCGTCCTGTAGTCATTGGCGACGGCGAGCTCGCGCATCTCGTCGATGACGCCGCGCTCGGCCACGCCCGAGAGGTTGGCGAGCGTGATGTTCTTGCGGATGTCCTCCTCGAGCACGAGGCCGAGCGATTTGCGATCCTCGGTCGCATAGGCGAGGCCGCTGGCGATGGCGCGCCCGACCGTGCTGACGTCGATCTCCTTGCCGGCGAGCGTCGCGCTGCCGCTGATCTTCTGGCCATAGGCGCGGCCGAACAGGCTCATCGCGAACTCGGTGCGCCCGGCCCCCATCAGACCGGCGATGCCGACGATCTCGCCGCGCCGGATGCTGAGATTGACGCCCTTCACGACCTGCCGCTCGGCATGGATCGGGTGATGAGCGGTCCAGTTCTTGACCTCGAACAGGACCTCGCCGGGACGGCTTTCCCGCCTGGGATAGCGGTCGGCCATCTCGCGCCCGACCATGCCCTTGATGATGCGGTCCTCGCTGACCTCCTGCGCGCGGCAATCGAGAGTCTCGACCGTCGCCCCGTCGCGCAGCACGGTGATGGCATCCGCGACCTTGGCGATCTCGTTGAGCTTGTGCGAGATCAGGATCGAGGCGATGCCCTGCTTCTTGAATTCGAGCAGCAGCTCGAGCAGGGCGTCGCTGTCGCGCTCGTTCAGGCTCGCGGTCGGCTCGTCGAGGATGAGCAGCCGGACCCGCTTCGACAACGCCTTGGCGATCTCCACCAGCTGCTGCTTGCCGACGCCGAGCGTAGTGACCAGCGTCTCAGGCGGCTCCTTCAGCCCGACCTTGGCGAGCAGCTCCTTGGCGCGGGCCGAGGCCGCCGACCAGTCGATGACGCCGCGGCTCGCCTGCTCGTTGCCGAGGAAGATGTTCTCGGCGATCGAGAGCAGCGGCACCAGGGCGAGCTCCTGGTGGATGATGATGATGCCGAGGCTCTCGCTGTCGGCGATGCCGCGAAACTGGCGCTCCTGCCCGTCGAAATGGATCGCGCCGGAATAGGAGCCATGCGGATAGACCCCGCTCAGCACCTTCATCAGCGTCGACTTGCCGGCGCCGTTCTCGCCGACGAGCGCGTGGATCTCGCCCGCTTCGACGGTGAGGTTGACATTGTCGAGCGCGTTGACGCCGGGGAACGTCTTGGTGATCCCGCGCATCTCAAGGATTGTCTGCATCGTCCATCCCGCAGCGGAGAGCGCGCGGGCTGCTGCGAGCCCGCGCCCGGAGGGGCGTTGCGGCTGGGGCGCGAGCGGCGCCCCAGCCGTGCGGCGGCGAACTTACTTCACCTGGCTCTCGGTGTAGTAGCCGCTGGCGATCAGGGTCTCCTTCCAGTTGGAAGCATCGACGCTGACAGGCTTCAGCAGATAGGACGGCACGGTCTTGACGCCGTTCTCATAGGTCTTGGTGTCGTTGACCTCGACCTCCTTGCCCGAGAGCGAGGCGTCGACCATGTTTGCCGCGATCTTGGCGAGCTCGCGCGTGTCCTTGAACACGGTCGAGGTCTGCTCCTTGTTCAGGATCGACTTGACCGACTGGACCTCGGCATCCTGCCCGGTGATGACCGGCATGGCCTGCTTGCCGCTGCCATAGCCGACGCCCTTGAGCGAGGAGATGATGCCGATGCTCAGCCCGTCATAGGGCGAGAGCACGGCGTCGACGCGCTTGTCGGCGTAGTAGGCGCTGAGCAGGTTGTCCATGCGGGCCTGGGCGACGGCGCCGTCCCAGCGCAGCGTCGAGACCTTGTCCATGCCGAGCTGGCCGCTGCGCACCACGAGCTTGCCGCTCTTGATGTAGGGCTCCAGCACCGACATCGCGCCGTTGTAGAAGAAATAGGCGTTGTTGTCGTCGGGCGAGCCGCCGAACAGCTCGATGTTGAACGGGCCCTTGCCCTCCTTCAGGCCGAGCGCCTTCTCGATATAGCCGGCCTGCAGCACGCCGACCTGGAAGTTGTCGAAGGTGGCGTAGTAGTCGACATTCTTGGAATTGCGGATCAGCCGGTCATAGGCGATGACCTTGACGCCCTTGTTCGCGGCCTGCTGCAGCGCGTCCGACAGGGTGGTGCCGTCGATCGCGGCGATGACCAGCACCTTGACGCCCTTGGTGATCATGTTCTCGATCTGGGCGAGCTGGTTCGGGATGTCGTCCTCGGCATATTGCAGGTCGACGGCGTAACCTTTCTCCTTCAGCGACTTCACCATGTTGTCGCCGTCGGCGATCCATCGCGCCGAGGATTTGGTCGGCATCGAGACGCCGATCGTGCCCTTCTGCTGGGCCTGCGCTATCGGCGCGAAGGCGAACGCGCCAAGGGCAAGGGCCATCATCCATCGGATTGCCTTCATGCGTCTCTCCCATGATTGATCTGTGGCCTGCTCTGCGGCAGGCCTGCCCATTAGTCATATAATATACCCGTGGGCAGCCGCAGTTGGGCAGAGGCGATGCGGCTTGTCAATCGCACAATATCCGCTCTCCGAAACTCGCCCAATGTCTGCTTGCGGCGCATCCCATGATAGGGCGAAGGACGTATCCCGGGGTTGGATGCGACCTCCGGATGGAGGATGCGTCATGCTTGCCGACGCTCGACCAACCCATCAGCGCCGAGCCTGGAATGAAGGGCGCATCGTCGGCCCGAAGCCGCCCATCGGACCCGCTCAGCCTCAGCTCATCCGATGGCGGACAATGGCGCAGCGCGGCTTCCCATCGCCCGCCGGCATGCTCTAACTGTGACATGCCGCAAGAGCCCGCCACGCAGACCACGGCCGAAACCGCCGAAGCCGAGCTCGCCGCCGCGGGCCTGAAGCCTCACCACGGCCCCTATTCGGCTTTTGCGCCGTTGCGACATCCGATCTTCCGGGCGGTCTGGATCGCGAGCCTCGTTTCGAATTTCGGTGGCCTCGTCCAGATGGTCGGTGCCGCCTGGCTGATGACCTCGATCTCCGATTCGCCGGACATGGTCGCACTCGTCCAGGCCTCGACCACGCTGCCGGTGATGATCTTCTCGCTCGCCGCCGGCGCGATCGCGGACAACTACGACCGCCGCCGCATCCTGCTGACGGCGCAGGGCTTCATGCTCGCTGTCTCGATCATGCTGGCCGCCTTCGCCTGGTATGGGCTGCTCTCGCCCTGGCTGCTGCTGACCTTCACCTTCCTGCTCGGTTGCGGCAACGCGCTCAACAACCCGGCCTGGCAATCCTCGGTCGGCGACATGGTGCCGCGCCCCGAGGTACCGGCCGCGGTGACGTTGAACAGCGTCGCCTTCAACATCGCTCGCAGCGTCGGCCCGGCGATCGGCGGCGCCATCGTCGCCGCCTTCGGTGCGGTCGCCGCCTTCCTCGTCAATGCTTTCAGCTATATCGGCCTGCTCGTCGTGCTGGCTCGTTGGCGGCCGCCGCATGTCGAGCGCGTGCTGCCGCGCGAGACGTTCTTGATCGCGATGAGCGCCGGACTCCGCTACGTCGCGATGTCGCCCAATATCCGCGCCGTCATCCTGCGCGCCCTCCTCTTCGGCTTCGGCGGTGTCGTCGGTCTCGCGCTGATGCCGCTGGTCGCACGCGACCTCGTGCGCGGCGGCCCGCTGACATACGGCATCCTGCTCGGAGCCTTCGGCGCAGGCGCGGTCGCGGGAGCCTTCGTCAGCGGCCGGCTGCGCGGCCGTTTCAGCACCGAGACCCTCGTGCGCCTGACCTTCCTGGCCTATGCGGTCGGGGCTCTGGTGGTTGGACTGAGTCGGACCATCTGGCTCACCATGCCGGCGCTTGCGGTCGGCGGCGCCTGCTGGGTGCTGGCGCTCTCGACCTTCAATTCGACGGTGCAGCTGTCGGCGCCGCGCTGGGTGGTGGGGCGTGCGCTCGCGCTCTACCAGATGGCGGCCTTCGGCGGCATGGCTGTTGGCAGCTGGGCATGGGGCTGGGTTACCCTTCATTCCGGCCCGGCCGGCGCCCTGTACGCGGCGGCAGTCGCGCTCGTCTTCGGCGCGGCCGCCGGGCTGCGCTATCGGCTGCCCCCGCTCGAGGCGCTCAATCTCGATCCGCTCAGCCGCTGGCGCGAGCCCACGGTCGCGGTCGAGATCGAGCCGCGCAGCGGCCCGGTTTTCGTCACCATCGAATGGCGGATCCGGCAGGAGGACGTGGTCGAGTTCCTGAAGGCGATGGAGGAGCGTCGACGCATCCGCCGCCGCGACGGCGCCCGCCACTGGTCGCTGCTGCGCGACCTGACCGATGCCGAGCTCTGGATCGAGCGCTATGACAGCCCGACCTGGGTCGAATATGTCCGGCAGGCCCAGCGCGCCACCCAGGCCGATGCCGAGATCGGCGACCGGGTCAGGGGCCTGCATATCGGGCCCGAGCCGCCGGTCGTGCACCGCATGGTCGAGCGTCAGACCGGCGCGCTGCCGCGCGAGGTGCTGCGCGCGACCCAGCGGACGCAGGCGTCGCCCTGAGCGGCGGCGCCGAATCCGGTCAACGCCTTGCCCCCGCGCATGGAAGAGAACATTTGCGTAGCTGTTGCGCGCTCGGCTTGGATGCGGACATTTTGGAGCCCCGGTACCGCGCGTCACATCCCCGGAGCTTACGTTGGTCAACTCGACCCGGTTATTGGTTTAGCGTCGAGTTTGACGACACTCTGCGCATCGAGTCCGCCATGTCCGCTTCCGGACGGCTATCCAACACGCGCTCCTTGGCGCGGAGCGTCCAGCGCCGCTCACCGCGACTGGATTGCGACGGCCACAGGAGCCCCACGTGACGATATCGAGCCTTGCCATCAAGATCGCGCTGGCCGTGGTCGGCTGTTTCTTCGGCGCCTATGTCGGGCAGGGGCTTGTCGGAGGCGCCGCACTCGGTTGGACGGTGACAGGCGCGATCATCGCCGCCTTCTGCTATCCACTGTTCCAGACCCTTTTGGCGTGGCGGCAAAGCCGCCAGTGACCATGACAGCGCGCCTCGGGTGGCGAGCGAAGCGAACTGGTGTGAGATAAAAGAAGTGGCGGAGACGAAGTCCGTCGAACTATCACTCATGTGAGTTCATAGCCCATCATAATTACCTTATTTTGTAACTGCTTGTTACATGATTGGCGTCAGTCATATGGACTTAGTTGCTCCTGATGAGAGCAGCCATCAAGAGGATACCTAGCGACTGCTACTGGCGCCACGCGGTCGCAGGTGCGGCAACCTAAGGAACAAGATCGCCGGAAGGCCGCCGCGACCATCCTCGCAATGACAACCCTAATTCGCCGCGATAGGCTGGTCGTCCGTTTCGAATGCTGCGCCTACCGGAGGCCGATCAATCGTCATGGAATGGGTGATTATCGGCGTACTCTTCGGTTTCTTTTTCTTCGTCATCGTCCCTTGGGCGGCCCTTCGGGCATCCGGACGCAGCACCGCTGCCCTCGATCAGATCGCGCAGCTTAAATCTGAACTGGCCGCGCTCCGTGAGGAGCTGGCGGGGCTGACGGGCGGCACCGTCCCGCTCGCTGTCGCTCCCCGCGCGACGGGCGTCGAGCCTGCTGAAACCGCGCTGGAGGTCGAGCCGTCGCCGTCGGTGGCGATCGAACCAAAGCCCCGCGAACCTGCCGAGCCCGAGACCGAGTTTGTCGCGGCTCCCGAGCCGGTCGAGCCCTTAAAGCCCCTGCCAGAGGAGATCCCACCCGAACAAATCCCGCTCGCAGCGCGGACGGCGGACGAAACGCTTTCCGAGCCAGCAGCCGATCATGCTCCTTCGGCCTTCAATCGCTTCGAGCAAGAGGCTCGGCCGGAGGTGGAAGCGGAGGCCGCGCCACAGCCGCCACGCCGCGACATCGAGGAGACCATCGGCTCGCGCTGGGCCGTCTGGGTCGGCGGCGTGGCACTCGCCTTCGGCGGCCTGTTCCTCGTCCGCTACTCGATCGAGGCCGGCCTGTTCGGGCCCGGAGTGCGCTTGCTGATGGGCGCAGCCTTCGCCCTGCTGCTGGCCGGGGCGAGCGAGTATCTGCGCCGTCGCGAAGCGCCGCTGCCTTTCAACGCCCCGGCCGCGCTGCACAACGCCAATATCCCCTCCGTTCTTGCCGGAGTCAGTGTCCTGGCCGGGTTCGGCGTCGTCTTCGCCGCCCATGCCATCTACGGCTTCATCGGCCCGACACCCGCGTTCGCGATAATGGCGCTGATCGGCCTGTCGGCGCTCGCCGCTTCGCTGCTTCACGGGCCGGCGCTCGGTCTCTTCGGCCTGGTCGGCTCCTATGTCACGCCCTTCCTGATCGCGAGCACGGCCCCGGCTTTCGCCACGCTCTCGCTCTTCATCGCCTTCGTCACGACTACCGCCTTCCTGCTGCACGTGCGGCGCCCAAGCCGGATCGTCACCTTGGCGGCCGTCGTCGGCCACGGCGCCTGGACCGTGATGATCGCCTTCGCTATGCGCGGGCTGCTCTGGCCCTCGTTCCTCGTCGTGGCCGGTGCTGTCCTCGCCTGGCTGCTGCTGAAGGAACTGCCGTTGCTGCGCCGGCGCGACGAGGCTCAGCCCTGGCGTCCAGCCTCGTTCGACATCACCGGCCTCGTCGCGATCGCCGTGCCGCTGGTCATCTCGGGAGTACTCTGGGTCGGGCTTGGTGCACCGGGGCCGCTGCATGCCGCGATCCTCGCAACCGTCACTGTCGCCATGGTGGCGGCCGTCCGCCATCGCGATCTCGCTCCGCTCGCACTCGTCGCCGCTGCTGGCGCCGTCGGCATGGGCCTGCTCTGGCCCCGTCAGGACGAGCCGCTCGGCCTGTCCCCTGCGACCCTGCTCGACCTCGTCAGACTGAGCATCGCCCCCGATTCCGGACCGGGGCTGCGCTGGACGGCCGCTTTCTTCGCCGCGGTGATCGGTGGCTTGCCCTTCGCGGCGCTGGTCATGCGCCGCCGGGCCGGCGCCGGCGGCTATGTCGAGCGCGGCTGCCTGGCTTTTGCGTCGGCGCTGGCTCCGGTCTGCCTGCTGCTGGCGACGACGCTGCGCGTCAACGGCTTCGATCGCGCACCCGGCTTCGCCGCTCTGGCGGCGCTGCTGGTCGCGGCGTTGTTCCTCGCCTCGGAGCTGCTGCTGCGGGTCGAGCGCGCCAGAACCAGATCGCGCGGCAATCCGCTCGCCCTGATCGGCTCCGCCGCCTATGCCGCCGCCGGTGCGATCGCGCTCGGCCTCGCCGTGGCGCTGGCGCTGCGCGAGACCTGGCTGGTGGTGGGCTTCGCCATCGCCGCCGCCGGCCTCGCCATCCTCGCCCGGAGCCGCCCGATCCCGCTGCTGCGGACGATGTCCGCCAGCCTCGCGACCGCGGCCTTCGCCCGCTGGCTCTGGGCCCCGATCCTCACGGAAATGGGCTCGTGGCCGCTGCTCAACTGGCTGATTCCGGCCTATGCCCTGCCTGCGCTGTGCTTCTGGGTCGCCACACTGGCGCTGCGTGGTGGGCAGGATCGGCCAAGGATCGTGCATCAGGCACTCGCCGCCTTCTTCACCGCCGCCTTCGTGCTGCTGCAGGTCCACCAGTTCTTCGTCGGCCCGGACCTCACGCCCGATCTTGGCTGGATCGCCGGCCACTATGCCCAGCCGCGCAACCGGCTGTTCGAGGAGTTCGCCTGCCTGGCCATTGCGACCGGCCTGCTCGGCGCCTGCTTCCAGCGCCTCGGCCGTTCGGCCGGCAACGCGACCTTCCGGATCGCGGGGCTTGTCGCCGCTGCGCTCACGATACTTCTCGCCCTCGGCGGGCTTGGGGCCTTGCTCAATCCGGTTTTCGACGGCACTGCCGTCGATGGCTGGCCGGTGCTGAATCGGTTGCTCTGGTATGTCGTCGCCGGAGGCGCGCTCGGAGCGCTCGGCTTCGCCATGGGACGCGAAGGCCGTTCGCCGGTCGCGGATGCGCTGAGCGCCTGCGGCGCATTCCTGATCTCGCTCGGCATCGTGCTGATCACCCGCCACGCCTTTTCCGGGCCGCAGCTCTCGCCGCTGGATGGCGCCTCGGTCGGCTATGCCGAGGCCGTCATGATCACCCTCGTGCTGATCGCCCTGACGACCGCCGCCCGACTCTGGCATGATGCTGCGCAGGGCCGGATCGCCCGACTCGGCGCCCTGACGCTGGGCAGCATCGCGATCGGCTGGACCGTTCTCGCCCTCGGCTTCGTCCGCAACCCGTTCCTCGACGGGAGCGTGGTCGCGGGACCGGTCGTCTTCAACCGTATTCTATGGGGTTACGGCCTGGCGGCTCTGGCCCTTGCCGGCGCCGCATGGTGGCTGCGCGATGGCTTCGCCAGGCTCTCGCGCGCCTTCGGGCTCGCAGCGATCGCAGCCGCCATCGGCTGCGCCTTCCTGCTGCTGCGCCATGGGCTCCACGGCCCCACGCTCGCCTCCGAGGTGCCGATCACCCTGGCCGAATCCGGGATATACGCGTCGCTCGCCTTCATGCTGGCCATTGCGGTCATGATCGCGGGCGCCGTCCGCCTGCGAGGGCGCAGCGTGTCGGTCGACCCGCTGGTCGCAACGCTGGCGTCCTGCGGCTTCTTCGTCGGCGTCGCCTTGATCGCCAGCCCGGCGATGACCGACCAGCCTCTCGCGGGCGTGCTGATCCTGGACAACGCGCTCCTTGGCTATTTGCTGCCGGCGGCGCTCGCCTTCGCAGCCGCCGCCTGGGCGCGGTCCTATCTCGACCGGCCGCTGATCGCGCGGATTTACGGTATCGCGGCCATTCTCGGGGCGCTGGCCTATGTCGTCACCGAGTTTCGCCGTGCCTTCGTCGGTCCCGACCTTTTCAGCGCCGATGTCAGCGCCGGCGAGCTCTACGCCTATTCGGCCGCGATCCTGCTCTACGGAGTAGCCCTGCTGGCGCTGGGCTTCCGGGTCCGGTCGCGCGATCTGCGCCTGGCCTCGCTCGGCATCATCACCATCGCGATCTGCAAGGCCTTCCTCATCGACATGTCGGGGTTGGAGGGGCTGCTGCGGGCCCTGTCCTTCATCGGCCTGGGCGGGAGCCTCGTCGCGATAGGCCTCGCCTACCAGCGCGTTTTGCGCCGCGGGACGGAGATCGCCACGCCCGCCAACGCGTCGTGATGGTGTCCGTACTGAGGCGGAATTCGACGTCTCGCACCAGAGCGGCGAGCGTCCGCTTCCGGGCGTAGGTCCAACGTCCGCTCCTGGCACATTTCAGCGCCAGCTCATTGCTGTTCTCGTTAGCCGTCTAGGTCGACCTTGCACACAGGTAACGATAGTGAATCTGCTTAGCAGCGTCGGTCGCTGGTTCGTCCCTCCCGGCCTATAAGCTATCGGGACACAAGATTTTCGGGATAGGGCATCATCGCAGATTGATCATCTCGGCGGCAGAATGACCGATTCTCTCTCGATGAGGCGCGTTTGCAGAATGATGCGCCGGCCGGCGGCGGTGTCCCCGCGAGCACGCCCTATGAGGGCAACAGCGCTTTGCGAGCCGAGTTCGTAGCACGGCTGCGCAATGACCGTGATCGACGGCGTTGTAACGCTGGTCCAGTCGGCATCATGGAAGGCGATGAGAGACAGATCGTGAGGAATGGCGATGTCCAGAGCGCGCAATGCCTTGAACAGCTCTAGCGCCACGACGTTGTCGGACGCGATGAGTGCGGTCGGTCGATCTGGTAGCGCCATCAGATCAGCGACGATCTTGGGCCCCCCGCCCAGCCGGTTCACACCGAGGCGGACATAGCGTTCGCAGTCTGCGCTGCCCGCCTGCGCGGCGGCCTCGAGAAAGCCTTCGATGCGGTCGCGCACAGTGGACAGATGAAGCTGGTGCGGACCGCGATACACCGGATCGTCGCAGGCAGTCGCCGACACGTATCCGATGCGCCGGTGCCCGGCTTCAATGAGCCGTCGCGCCACTGCGGCGCCGGCGGCCCGGTCGTCCGCGACTACAGTGTCAACACTCATCGAGGGGATGTAGCGGTCCAGCAGCACGATCGGCCGCCCGCTGGCTTCCACGGCACGCAGGTGTTCCGTGTCATGCAAGCTGGCAGGTGTGACGATCAACCCGTCGACCCGCTTGCCCAGCAGCATGCGTACGGCGTCTCGCTCGCGTTCGACGTCTTCGCCGGAATTCGCGAGGATGACGTCGAAGCCCTCGGCCCGAGCCACATCGCTGATGCCGCGCACCGCCAAGCCAAAATAGGGGTTCTCCACGTCGGCGACGACGACGCCGATCGCGCGCGAGCGGCCCGTCGTCATGCTGCGGGCCACTTCATTCGGCCGGTAGTTGAGGTTCCGAGCGGCGGTCATCACCTTGTCCCGAACCGCTGGACTGGTGACGCTGTAACCGCCGAGCACGCGTGCCGCGGTCGCCTTTGAGACACCGGCCTCGCGCGCGACATCCTGCACGGTTGCATCCCGAGGCTTCGACGATGATTCCCTCATGAGGTCTGCCTAGTCCCGCAACCCGAAGCTCGCAACATGGAACCCCGGCGATTGACAATTGAGACCGGTCTCATTACCCCTTTTGCATCTCTAGGGGCGAGACGTCATGGTACGCAAGCTGAAGTGGGGTGTGCTCGGCGCGGCGAACATCGCGCGCAAGCATGTCATTCCCGCCATGCTGGCGAGCGAGCGTTGCGAGCTCGTCGCCATCGCGTCGCGTGATGAAGAACGCGCCCGCGTCACAGCCCAGGATTTCGGCATTCCCACGGCTTACGGGTCCTATGAGGCCCTGCTTGCTGACCACGCCGTCGAGGCGATCTACAATCCGCTGCCCAACCATCTGCACGCACCCTGGACGATCAAGGCACTGCAGGCCGGCAAGCACGTGCTGTGCGAGAAGCCGATCGCGCTCGACGCTGCCGAGGCTCGCGAGATCGCCGCCGCCGCCGAGCGCACGGGCCGGCTGGTCATGGAAGCCTTCATGGTGCGCTTCCATCCGCAGTGGCGACAGGCGCGCGAAATCGCAGCAGGCGGGCGCATCGGCGACGTGCGCGCGATGCAGACGATCTTCTCCTATTACCTGACCGACCCCGCCAATGTCCGCAACCAGCGCGACATAGGCGGCGGCGGTCTCTACGACGTCGGCTGCTACGCCATCAATACGGCGCGCTTCATCTTCGGTGCGGAGCCGGAGCGGGTCATCGCGCTCGTCACCAGCGATCCGGTCTTGGGCACCGACTGCGTCACCAGCGGCCTGCTTTCGTTTTCCGAGGGACGGCAACTCGCTTTCACATGTGCCACGCAGCTCGTGCCATGCCAGCGTGTGCAGATCCTCGGAACGCGTGGCCGCATCGAGATCGAAATTCCCTTCAACGCGCCCAAGGCTGCCGACGCGTCGGTCGTCGTCGATGACGGCCGCGATCTCCTCGGCAACGGTCGGGAGCGGATCACCCTGCCCGCCTGTGACCAGTACGCGCTGCAATGCGACGCCTTCTCGCGCGCCGTGCTCGGCGAGGAACCGCTCGCTACAACGGTGGCGGACGCAGTGGCGAACATGCGGACGATCGACGCTCTCTTCCGCTCAGCGCGCTCCGGTGCCTGGGAAGCGCCGTGAGAGGTCTCGCTGTCCCCTGCCCCGTCTGAAGGAAAAAGCCTCGTGAGACCGTCTCCAGACCACCCCAGCGTCGTGATCATCGGAGGGGGAATCTTCGGCGTCTCAACGGCGCTGCATCTCGTCCGCCAGGGTTCGCGCGTCACGCTCGTCACCGAGGGCCTCCTCGGCAGCGGTGCTTCGGGCCGCTCGCTTTCATGGCTCAACTCGGCTCGTTTCCGCTCGGCCGCCTATCACCGCCTCCGGATGGTCGGCATCGATCGCTATCGCACGCTCGCGACACAGCATCCGCAAGCCCCATGGCTGCGCTTCGACGGCGCTCTCACTTGGGACGCCGACGACGAGTCGAATGCGATCGACGCCGCCGAGGCGCATGAACGCAGCATCGGATACGACGTGATGCGTCTAGCGCCGGGAGAGGTCTTGTCCGTCACGACTGGCGTCGATGCACGCGCGGTTACGCCGCAGGGCGCACTGTTTAATCCCGGCGAGGGCTGGGTCGATCTTCCCGCGCTGATCGGGCTCCTCGCCACAGAGCTTCGTATGCGGGGTGGCGAGATCGTTGAAGGCGCCGGCACCGCGTCGGTGCTCGTACGCAGCGGCGTTGCTCGCGGCGCGAGGGCCGCGGACGGCCGTCTCCTCGAAGCCGATGCCTGCCTGATCGCAGCCGGTCCCTGCACGCCCGCCATGGCTGCCCATCTCGGGGTTGAAATTCCTGATGCGTCGCCGATCGGGCTTCTGGTCAAGACCGCCCCTGTGGAGACCACGCTCCGCGCCGTGCTGAACACGCCGCGCGTGGCCGTGCGACCGACGCCCGACGGTGCTTTGGTGCTCGACTCGGCCTGGTCCGAGGCCGAGATGCGCGCCAACGCCGATGGCGGCTTCGAGGTGCGCCCGGACACGATCGACGGCCTGTTGCGGGAGGCATCATCGGTGCTGGCCGGTAATCCGAGGCTGACCTTCGGCTCCTACGGTGTCGGGCGAAAGCCCATCCCGGGAGACGGTGAGCCGGTTTTCGGCGCGCTGGACGGGATCGACTCGTGCTTCGTCGCCTTCAGTCACAGCGGCGCGACTCTGGGGCTGATCGCGGGCGAGCTCCTGGCGGACGAGATCGCCAACGGCCGCCGCAGCCCGCTGCTGGATGACTTCCGGCCTGACCGATTCCAGGGCGCTGCCCGAACCTTGGCCGACGCCTGATGCCACGCGCCGCTCGGCCGATCCGTATCGCCGAGAGAAAGGGCCGCGAGTTCGCGCACGCCACCGACTAAGAACGACCTAAAAAAGCAAAAGAGGAGCGGGAATGATGACGAGACTTTCGTTCAGGAACGGGATGGCATCGCTTGTGGTAGCGTCGTCCGTGCTGTGGGGAATGGCTGTGGCACAGGCCCAGTCCCTGCCGCCGCTGCCCAAGGCGGTCAAGGACGCCGGGACGCTGCGCATCGGCGTGCGCTGCGACGCGCCGCCCTTCGGCCAGTCGGCCACCGACGGCAAGCCGGTCGGCATCGAGATCGACATCGCGAAGCAACTTGGCGTCTATGCGTTCGGCTTGGCCGACAAGGCGGAGCTGTCCTGCGTCACCACGGATGCGCGCATTCCATCGCTGACCGGCCGCAAGATCGATCTGATCGTGGCGACGCTGGGCCGCACCCCGCCCCGTGAGCAGGTCATCGACTATTCGACGATCTATTATTGGGGCAGCAGCAACGTCGCCGTGCTGAAGGACAGCCCAGTGCAAAGCCTGGCCGAATTGAAGGGTAAGTCCATCCTGATCGTGAAAGGCGGCAACCAGATCAATTGGCTGCGCAACAACATTCCGGAAGTTCAGTTCGTGCAGCTCAACACCGCCTCGGACAGCCTGCAGGCCCTGTTCCAGGGACGCGCTGACGCCTATGTCACCGACGGCACGACGATGGCGTTGCTGCTCGGCAACTATCCCAATCTGCGCGTGCTCAAGGGCGAGGTCGACCTCGGCTTCAACGGCGTCGGCATTCGCAAGGGCGAGTCCGAGATGAAGGCCTTCGTCGATGCAGCTCTCGCGCGGATGAAGGAAGAAGGCATGCTTTCGAAGGCGGTGAAGACCCACGTCGCCGATGCCAATCTGCAGGCGCAGATGATCCGCTCGTTCGAGACCCCGCCGCCTTCGAATTGATGGCAGGCACGTCGGCGGACGGACCGTCGCCGGCGCGCCCTTAGGTCCGCCTGGGGAAGCACCATGGACTTCAATTATATCCTCGGCGCGCTCCCAGACCTCATGAAGGGTCTGAAGATGACCCTGATGGTCAGCGCGCTGTCGATAAGTCTGTCTCTCGTCCTCGGGGCGCTGGGCGCCGCCTTGCGCACAAGCGGCCATGCGCTTCTTCGGCAATTGGTCGTCGGATACGTCGAATTCATCCGCGGCACGCCGCTGCTGGTGCAGATCTTCTTCATCTTCTTCGGCCTGCCGAGCCTCGGCATACGCTTCTCGGTATTTTGGTCCGGCGTCATTGCCCTGACGCTCTGGGCCACGGCGTTCCAGATCGAGAATGTCCGCGCAGGACTCGCTTCGGTGCAGTCTGGCATCCGCGACGCATCCGTCGCTCTGGGTCTGAAGCGGTGGCAGCATGCCATCCTCGTCGTCTTGCCGATCGCCGCACGGGCCGCCCTGCCCCCCGCCATGAACACCGTCGTCTCGACCTTCAAGAATTCGGCCTATCTGCAGACGACTGGCCTCGTGGAGCTGACCTTCGTCGCCGTCGATCGCATCGCCTATGACTTCCGCGCCGTCGAGATGTTCGCGACGATCTGCGTGATCTACCTGTTCTGCGTCTTCGTTCTGGCTGGACTGGCCAAGCTGGTCGAGCACCGGCTCAATCGCCCTTTCGCGGAACGCTGACGATGCTGCTGTTGGAATTCCGGAATTTTCTGCTGGCGGGCTTCGTCAACACGCTACTTTTGTCACTTGTGCTCACGGCGGGCGCCACCCTGTGCGCTATCCTGTTCGCGGCCGCTCTGTCGGCACGCTCCCGGGTCGTGACGGGGCTCGTCTACGGCCTAGTCGAATGCCTGCGCGACATCCCGCTGATGGTCACGGTACTGCTGGCTTATTTCGTGCTGCCCAAGGCGGGCATCTCGCTCAATCCCTTCTGGTCGAGCGCGCTCAGCATCTCGCTTTGGGGCGGCGCCAATGGCGCGCATATCATCCGCGCCGGCCTGACCTCCGTCCCAAAAGGGCAGCGCGAGGCCGCCGATGCCTTCGGCCTGCGTGGCTGGCGAAAGCTCGTGCTGGTCGTCCTGCCACAGGCGATGCCAGTGATCATCCCTCCCTACGTCAGCTTGGTGACGAGCCTCGTGCAGGCGAGCTCGCTGGGTGCGGTCATCGGAGTGGAAGAAGTCTTCCGCGCAGGTCAAGTCATCATCGAGCAGACCACGCTCACCCGGGGCGGCAGTCCGGCCTATCTCGTGTACGGCTTCCTGCTCGTCTTCTATTTCGTGCTGTGCTGGCTGATTTCCCTCGCCGGGCGGAGCTGCGAGCAACACTTCACCCGGCATTTGACGGGAGCTGATGAGACCTCCGCTCTGCCGCGAGATACGACACAAGTCGTACCTGCCTAATTCCGGCGGCAGTAGTGCTCTTCACCGCCGCATGCGCTGATCTACCTTGAGGGGTTAGATGTCCTGATCTTTCCACAGGACGTCTGCTTGACGGTAGCGAGCGAATGTCCGGAATTGGCGCTTTTGTACCGCCCACGGACATGGGCAAGGATCATCGTGAATGCGGCGTTCCGCATCCACCTCTTCCGGATCAGCTCTTGGAGTAGCGCTTCGCCAGTTCGTCGAACTCAGGCTTGCGAACCAATCGCTGTCTCTCCCGGAAGCTGGCAACAGGGCCACTTTCATCGAGTTCACCTCGCTCCTTGAGAAGCGAGAGCGCGGTCTGCATGCCTTTGACGGCGGACTGCAGAGCAACATTCGCATAGAGGACTAGAGAGAAGCCCATCTGGGCAAGCCGCTCGCGGCCAACCACAGGTGTCTTTCCCCCGACCACGATGTTGATCAGCAGCGGCGCCCTGATCAGTTGCGGTAGGCGTTCGAGCTCGTCGATGCTTTCGGGAGCTTCCACGAAGATGACATCCGCGCCCGCCTGCTCGTAGAGTTGAGCTCGCTCAACCGCGCGATCGAAGCCTTCGACCGCGCGCGCATCGGTGCGCGCCATGATCAGGGTTTCCGGACAACGGCGGGCATCCACCGCAGCTTGAATTTTCCCTGCCATTTCAACGGCGGGAACGACCTCTTTGCCGCTGAAGTGCCCGCATTTTTTTGGTGAGACCTGGTCTTCCAGCTGAATGACATCCGCGCCAGCTCGTTCAAGCGATTGAACGGTGTATCGAACGTTCAGCGCGTTTCCAAACCCGGTGTCGGCGTCCACGATGAGGGGCAGACCGGTGGCCGCCTTGATCGCCATGGTGTGCTGAACGAGTTCAGGCAGTGAAACGAAGGCGAGATCCGGCAATCCAAGGTACGTGTTTGTGAGGCCGGCCCCAGAGAGATAGACGGCCTCGTACCCCAGGTCAGCAACCACCAGTGCAGCGAGGGCATTGGCCGCTCCAGGCACCAGGAGCCCATCGCGTCGCTTCAGCCTTTCGCGGAAATCCGTAGGTGTGCAGACCATTGCCAATTCCTTCGTTCGAGAGGCAACCGGTTCAAATTTGCCGAAACACGATGCAGGTGGGACTCCCGGTTCGAATGATCTGCCCGGTGGGAGCCAATCGGCCCGTCTGCTTGTCGATTGTGAGGTCCACAATCGTGTCGCTGACCTCGTTAGCCGCGTAGAGGTGGTTGCCGCTCGGGTCGATTGCAAAAAACCTCGGCTGCTTGCCTCCGGTCGATACCCAGCTCTCCGGTTTCAGCAAGCCGTTGCCCTGGTCGATCGCGAACACTGAAATGCTGTCATGGCCGCGGTTGGATACATAGAGAAAGCGCCCGTCGGCCGAAGTCGCGATCCCAGCGGCGGTGTTGTCTTCCGTGAACTCCTGCGGCGTCGCCGGTACGATCTGCAGCGGTTTGAGCACGCCCTTCCCGGCATCCCACGCATAGGTGGTAATCGTGGAATCAAGCTCATTGGCGAGATAGGCGATCGGTTTTGAGGGGTGGAAGGCGATGTGCCGGCAACCAGCTCCTTCACGACCTTTCACGGATGCCGGTTCATTCGGGATGAAAGCCGGCTTGTCGGGGTCGAACCGGAACACGGATACCTTGTCGCCACCCTTGTCTGGAACGACCAAGAACCGCCCCGTCGGATCGTAGGGGATCTGATGTGGCTGGATGCTCTTCTGCTGTGTCTTGTGCGGACCAGGCTGGCCGGGAATTGCGATGTTCGTCGCCAATGTGCCAAGAGACCCATCGTCATTGATAGGCAGCGCACCGAGCGTGCCTGTCGCGTAATTGGCAACCAGCATGAAGCGGTTGGTCTGGTCCGGTGTGAGATGGACCGGGTTCTTGCCTCCGCAGTCCTGTTTGTTGAGCAGAGCGATCTCACCTGTCCGCGGGTTGATGGAGTAGGCGCTTGCCTCTCCAAAATCGCCATGGACGGAGTAGAGGTTCCGCCCTTTGCGGTCGAAGGCCAGGTAGGATGGATTGACGATGTCCCGGAGCAACTGGATCTGGCGCCATTCGCCGGTTTTGCCGTCGATCCTATAGACGCAGATTCCTTCGCCGCGCGCGTTCCGCTCCTTTGTCGTGCGACATCCGACATACGCAATCAAGTCGCCCCCCGTTTGGGCCTGCGCCGAGCGCATCGCCTGCGGAACAACAACTGACGCGACCATCGCCCCTTTGAGCAGATCACGACGCAAGAGACCAAGGCCATTGCGGCTGCTGGTATTCATCGAACTCTCTCCCCATTGCGGCCGGTCATCTATCGTGCCGGTTGCGCCTATCGTTTCATGGTGTCGACGCGGCGGAGAACGCCGTGCCGGCTTGTACCCAAAAGGCCACGCATCTGCGCTCTCCCCATCCGGGCTCGATGCCGGTCGTGTCAGGCGGCTGGTGATGTCGCAGCTTCGCTGCGCCGGTTCTGGAAAAATCGGAGCAGCGGAATCAGCAGCAGCAGCGCCGCGATGATCAGGAGGCCTGCGGAGATCGGCGATGATACCAGCGTCGACGGATCACCTTGACCGATCGCCAAGGCGCGGCGGAGCTGCAGCTCAGCCATCGGGCCAAGAATGAGACCAATCAATGCGGGCGCAATCGGCACCGAGCAGCAGCGAAAGCCATAGCCGATCACGCCCAGAACGCCGAGGGCGAGCAGTTCGACCCACGACTGGGAAATGCCCCAGACGCCGACCAGCGAGAAGATCAGGATGCCTGCATAGAGATGAGGTTTGGGGATCGCCAGCAGCTTCACCCAGACCCGCGCCATCGGCAGGTTGAGGACGAGAAGCATCAGATTGCCGATGTAGAGTGAGGCGATCACGCCCCAGACCAGTTCCGGATTGCTGGTGAACAGCGTGGGACCAGGCTGAAGACCGTAGTTCTGGAAGGCTGCCAGCATCACTGCTGCGGTGGCCGATGTCGGCAGACCGAGCGTGAGCAGGGGAACCATAACGCCGGCAACAGCGGCGTTGTTGGCGGCCTCCGGGCCGGCGACGCCCTCGATCGCGCCGTGGCCGAACTCTTCGGGGCTCTTCGAGAGACGTCTTTCGAGCGTATAGGACAACAGGGTGGGAATTTCCGAACCACCAGCCGGCATGACCCCGATCGGGAAACCAAGCGCGGCTCCTCTCAGCCAAGGCTTCCAGGATCTTTGCCAATCCTCGCGCGACATCGCGATCGGCTCGTTGACCTCGATGACCTTCTGCGGGTCCTGGCTGAGCCGGCTGGCGACAAAAAGTATCTCGCCGATGGCGAACATCGCCACCAGCACGATGGTGATGCCGATGCCGTCGGACAGCTCTGGAACGCCGAATGTCAGTCGCGGCAGGCCGGCCTGATAGTCGGTGCCCATGACCGCGAGCGCGAGGCCAAAGAAAAGCGAAACCAGGCCTCGGAGAATTGAGGTACCAAGCACGACCGATACAGACGTGAAGGCCAGGACCGCCAGCGCGAAATATTCAGCCGGCCCGAAGACGAAGGCGATCTCCGAGATGGTCGGGGCTGCTACCGTAAGCAGCGCCGTGCCGATCGTCCCGGCGACGAAGGAACCGATGGCGGCGGTCGCCAGCGCTGCAGCGCCGCGGCCGTTCTTCGCCATCTTGTTTCCTTCCAGCGCCGTGATCATCGAGCCGGATTCCCCCGGCGTATTGATCAGGATGGAAGTGGTCGAACCGCCATACATTGCGCCGTAGAACACGCCGGCGAAGATGATGAATGCCGCGGTCGGCGACATCGTCACGGTGACCGGCAACAGAAGGGTGATCGTCAAGGCCGGTCCGATGCCCGGCAACACGCCGATGGCAGTTCCCAGCGCGCAACCGACCAGCGCCCACAGCAAATTCATCGGCTGCAGCGCGACCCCGAAGCCCTGCATCAGCGCATCGAAAATGGACATCAGAAGCCTCCGGGCGGGAAGAAGCCGCCGAGCTGGACACCAAGTTTCGTGAAAGCAAACCAGGTGATGGAGGTCACGACGAAGCCGATGGCGACATCGAGCAGCAGCTGTCGCGAACCGTATGCGCGCGTGACCAAGGCGTAAGCCACGGCCCCACCAACCGGGAAGCCGGCATAGCCGACCAAAGCGACGGGCAGGAAGATGCCCGCTGCTGCGGTCAGGAAGCCCTTCCACGACATCGGCCGCGTGATGTCGGCGCCTTCGGCTTCCTCAGGCTCGAAGATGGTCCCCCGTAGGACCTGATAGCCGAGGGCCAGGCCCAGAGCCGTCAGAACGATGCCGATCGCAAGGACGAAAAAGCCAGGACCGATGCCCGCATAGGTCTGGGTCAGCGGGAGGCCCGTGGCCTCATGAAGCAGGACGGCTCCGAGGATCAGAACACCGGCCGGCAGCCCCCAGCGCGACAGACGGCGCGCTGGGGAGACGGTTTTGACCGTCGCGGTCATTTGGCGACCCCGAGCTCCTCGAGGATCGGCTTGATCCGGGCGTTCTCACGTTCGATGAACGTGGTGAAGCGATCACCGCCCAGGAATGCGTTCTGCAATCCAGTCTTGGCGAGTTCTTCGCGCCACTCAGGCCTTGTCGTCATCTGCTCGAAGCGTTCGACCCACGCCTGACGGGCTGACGCCGACATTCCCGGTGCGCCGACGACGCCGCGCCAGTTGCCAAGCGCGACGTCGACACCGCCCTCCACGAGCGTCGGAGCATCGATGCCAGGTATCCGCTCGGGAGAAGTCACTGCCACGATCCGGACCCGGCCTGCATCGGCCAGCCCTTTCAGTTCCGAGGCGCCTGATACGAGTACCGAGATCTTGCCACCTGCGAGCTGCGTAACCGCTTCCGCTCCACCGCCATAGGCGATGTAGTTGAGACGAGTCAGCGGGATGCCGGCGCTTTTGGCGATCATGCCGGCAATGATGTGGTCGACACCACCGGCCGAGCCGCCACCAAACGGCACGGCGCCTGGATTGGCCTTCAACGCATCGACGAGATCCTTGACCGTCTTGATCGACGAATTGGCCGGCACCGCCAGCCCGTTGTACTCGAAAGTCAGGCGCGCGACTGGCGTGGTCTCGATGATCTGCGGCGAACCCTTCGTCGCCATGATCGAGCCGAGCAGGATGACGCCCATCCCCATCAGGGCGTTGTCCTGGCCCTTGCTGGTGCGGATGAACTCGGTGAGCCCGAGCGTGCCGCCGGCACCGGGTTTGTTGGTGAATACTGCCCCGTCTTTGAACAGACCGGCCTTGTCCAGCATCCCGAGCGCCAGGCGGGTCGTGGTGTCATACCCGCCGCCTGCCCCCGCCGGCACCATCACCTTGGCCGGCTCGGCCAGTGCCATTCCCGAAAAGCCGATCGCCATGGCGACGGAAAGCATCGTTCTGCGCATTTTCAGCATCCTCCCTGTTGGATCGCCGATAATTGTATTTTGGATATCCGTAGCTATTGTTTTTTGGATATGCAAGATATAATTATTGGCCAATTCAGGGAGAAAACGTCATGTTGGAAAGAGCTACGCTGGCCGCGCTGGGGCCAGAGGCCGGCCGGGCGCGCTATGTGCCGATCGCTCGCTATCCCGGTATCGACCGGCTGCCATTTTCATTGCGCGTCGTGCTGGAGAACCTGCTGCGGCAGCAGTTCTTCGAGGGCGTTGAGAACGAATCCCAGATTCAGGCCGTGCTGCAGCGCGAGGTCGGAGCGGCGCTGAAATTCAAGCCGACTCGCATTTACGGACAGGACATTCTCGCGAAGGTGATGCTGGTCGATATGGCGGCGCTGCGCGATGCGCTTGCCGCGGCTGGCCGGAATCCGAGCGTCGTCAATCCCGCAGTGCCCGTCGACATCGTCATTGACCACTCTCTTCAGGTCGATTTTTTCGGCACGCGTGATGCGCCTCGTCTCAACCTGGAGATGGAGTATCGCCGGAACGCCGAAAGATTTGCGTTCCTGCGATGGTGCTCGGAGAGTTTCGACGGCGTGCGCGTTGTCCCGCCAGGCAAGGGCATCATGCACCAGATCCACATCGAGAAGATCGGCCGGGTCGTCTGGCTGGAAGAGCTGAAGGGGATGCAGGTGGCATCACCCGATACCTGCGTCGGAACGGATAGCCATACGCCGATGATCAACGGCCTCGGCATCCTCGGCTGGGGCGTCGGGGGAATCGAGGCCGAGGCTGTGATGCTCGGCAAAGGCGTCGCGATGGCGCTGCCGAGGGTTATCGGCGTCGAGGTCAAAGGCCAATTGCGCGAAGGCGTGATGCCGACCGACCTCGTGCTGACGATCACTGAGCGCCTTCGCAAGGTCGGCGTCGTCGGCGAGTTCGTCGAATTCTTCGGGCCCGGCATGCGCCATCTCTCGGTCGCCGATCGCGGAACCATCGCGAACATGGCGCCGGAGTACGGGGCCACCGCGGTGTATTTCCCGATCGATCAGCGCTCGATCGACTACCTGCGAATGACGGCGCGGCCGGCCGACCAGATCGCGCTCATCGAAGCCTATGCGCGTACACAAAAACTGTGGCGGGACGAGAATGCTCCGGCGCCCGATTACGACCTCGTCGTCGAGATCGATCTGGACGACGTTCGGCCATCGCTGGCAGGCCCGAAGAACCCCGAGGATCGGTTCGACCTCGCCGAGGCCTCGACCGCGTTCGTGACGCATTGCAAGGCAATCGCCGGCAGAGAGCCTTCATGGCAAAACCACTCGGTCGCAGACAGTGGCTTCTCGATCAAGGACGGCGATCTGGCGATCGCGGCCATTACCAGCTGCACCAACACCTCCAACCCCATCGGCATGATCGCAGCCGGTCTGGTGGCTCGCAACGCAGCGCGCCTCGGGCTGAAGTCCAAGCCATGGGTGAAGACGTCGCTGGCTCCGGGGAGCCATGTGGTGGCCGAGATTCTGGAGCGCTGCGGACTGCAGCGGGACCTCGATGCGCTGGGCTTCCAGGTCGTCGGCTTCGGTTGCACCACCTGCAACGGCGGATCCGGGCCGCTTCCTCAAGCGATTGCCGACGCCATCGAAAACAATGGAATTGTTGCGACGGCGGTTCTCTCGGGCAATCGCAATTTCCAGGGCCGCATTCACCCGAATGTCAGAGCCGCCTACCTGGCGTCGCCTGCCCTCGTGGTCGCTTACGCCATTGCCGGGTCGATGACGGTGGACATCACCCGCGAGCCGATCGGGACCGCGCCAGACGGCAAGGATGTGTACCTCGCCGACATCTGGCCTTCCTTCGCGGAAATCGACGCACTGGTCGCGACCACTTACACACCGGATGTCTTTGCCGAGAAATATGTCGATCTCTTCGACGGGGGCGAACCCTGGTCCCAGCTTGCGACGAGGCCTTCCGCGCTGTTCCAATGGCAGGCGGGCAGCACCTATGTGCGCCAACCGCCGTATTTCGATGGCCTTTCGCCGGAGCCCGCGCGGGCATTCGATATCCGCGGCGCTCGGCCGCTGGTGATCCTCAGCGACTCGATCACCACCGACGACATCTCGCCGTCCGGAGCGATCAGCCTTGGCACGCCGTCGGCCGATCTGCTTCTGTCCTATGGGGTGAAGAAGGCCGACTTCAACAACTACACCACTCGCCGGGCCAATCACGAGGTCGCCGTCCGCGCTACCTTCGCGAATATCCGCCTGCGCAACCGCATCGTCCCTGGCGTCGAGGGCGGCTTCACCAAGGTCATGCCAGATGGCGAGCAGATGCGGATATTCGAGGCCGCCCAAGCCTATATGAACCGGGGCACGCCGCTCGTCGTCATCGCCGGGAAGAACTACGGCTGCGGTTCGTCTCGCGACTGGGCTGCCAAGGGTGTCGCCCTGCTCGGGGTGAAGGCGGTCATTGCCGAAGGGTTCGAGCGCATCCATCGCACCAACCTTGTCGGCATGGGCGTTTTGCCGCTCGAGTTTGTCGATGGCGCCAACAGCGAAGAGCTAAAGCTCGACGGCTCCGAGACCTACGACATCCTCGGTCTGGATCGAGAATTCGCCGTTCGCGACCGAGCGACCTGTCGTGTCACCCGGATTGACGGACAGACTTTCCAAATCCCGCTCACCATCCGCCTCGATACCCCTGAGGACATCGCTTATTGGCGCCATGGCGGCATCCTGCCCTTCGTCTGGCGGGAATACATGGGCGCTGACGAACCTATCGCGAGGACAGCATGAGCCAGCAATTCGTTCCCGCGGTCTTCTACCGCGGCGGCACCAGCAAGGGCGTGTTCTTCAATGCGAAGGTCCTGCCGCAGGATCGCGACACCGTCAGCAAGATGCTGGTCGCCGCCCTGGGGAGCCCGGATCCTTACGGCCGCCAGCTCGACGGCATGGGTGGCGGCATATCCTCGCTGTCAAAGGCGGTCATTATCGGACCGCCTACCCATCCTGACGCAGATGTCGACTACACCTTCATCCAGATCGCCGTCGATCGGCCGGTGGCCGACTGGAGCAACAACTGCGGCAACCTGTCTTCCGCCGTCGGTCATTTCGCGGTCGACGAAGGCTTCGTGCCGGTAGAGGACGGAGAGGTCCTGGTCCGCATCCACCAGACCAACACAAGGAAGCTGATCCATTCCCGCTTCCGGGTGAGGGATGGCAAGGCGGAAACCCAGGGTGACTACGTCATCGCCGGCGTCGCGACACCTGGATCCCGCATCCGGCTCGATTTTCTCGACCCTGACGGGGCTGTGACGGGCAAATTGCTGCCGACCGGAAATGTCGTCGACAGGATCGACCTCGATACGGATGGCCGCTTTGAAGTCTCGATCGTCGATGCGACTTCCCTCATTGTGTATGTCGATGCCGCGGCCTTCGACCTGACCGGGGCAGAATCACCCGACGACATCGAGGCGAAACCCGGTGTCATGGACAAGCTGGAGGCTCTTCGCCGTCGAGCCGGTGTCTTGCTTGGCCTGGGGACCACCCCGGAGGCGATCGGCCTCCAGACACCGCGGATCGCGATGGTCTCGGCTCCGATAGCGTTCAAGGCGCTGGATGGAGAAACCTTCGCTCCCGATCAGTTCGACATCGGAACCCGCATGATCTCGATGCAACGCGCGCACAAGGCCATTCCTGGCACCGGAGGCCTCAACCTCGGCGTGGCCACGCAAATCTCAGGCACGATTCCAAATCGCCTCTCGAAACCGGCCAATGCCGCCGGCGAAGTGCGCGTCGCAAACCCGTCCGGCCTGGTTTCCGTCGGCGCCGTCGTGCGTCAGACTGATCGCGTGTGGACAGCCGAAAGCGCGGTCTTGTTCCGCACTGCCAGGCGTTTGATGCAGGGAGAAGTCGCCATTCCGGGGTTGAGCGGGACGAAAGCATGACACAGCAGCCGACGGCTCTGCAGCTCAAGCTGGCCAGCCAGATCTTGTCGCATGCTCGATCTTCAGGTTGGCAGAACGGTCATCACCTGACGGAGGATTCCCTGCAGCCTGTGCTGGGCGCCTCGCGTACCCCTATCAGAGCGGCAATGGCACACTTGGCTTCGGCCGGCTTCCTCGAACGCCGGCCGAACAAGGGCTTTTTCCTCAGAGACCTGTCCGCACGGAAGGAGGCGTCGGAGGAAGAAGCGAAGTCCGGGGAGGACGAGTCGGCGACCTATCTGGCAATCGCGATGGATCGCTTGAACCACAGGCTTCCAGACGTGGTGAGCGAGAACGAGCTCATTCGCCGATTTGATCTCTCCCGCGCGCGGCTGCGTCACATCCTGGCGAGGATGGCAGCGGAAGGCTGGATCGAGCGTCGGCAAGGGCGCGGATGGGAGTTCCAACCGCTGATCGACACCCTGGACGCCTATCGCGAGAACTACCGCTTTCGCCAGATGATGGAGCCGACGGCGATGCGGTCTCCGGAGTTTGTACCCGACATGGTCCGATTGCGCACGCTGCGCGACCAGCAAACCTTCGTCCTCGAGGAGGGTTACCAGCGGTTAGGACAGATCGAGCTCTTCGAAATCAACTCGTCCTTCCATGAGGGCATCGCCGCGATGTCCGGAAATCGCTTCTTCGTGCAGACGCTGGCACGACTGAACCAGTTGCGGCGGCTCATGGAATACGGCCGCCCGCTCGATCGCGAGCGAGCCCGCCGCGTTTGCCTCGAACATCTTGGAATCATCGAGCTGCTCATGGCCGGAGACAAAACGGGAGCGGCTGATCGGATGCAGCTCCATCTGACCGATGCAGCGCTCGAGAAAGCTCCGCTGATGAGCGGTCTGCAGCTTTTGTGACAGTCGGCGGACGATACGGAATGTTAACTGAAACGGCAGGCTGCGAGCCGCAATCAACCTCGGCAACCCGGTTCTTGCACAACGAAACCTAAATGGAGAGCTGACCGGGATCTCGGTGGCGCTTGCACGGGCATTGGCCGATCGACAGGGGCTGACGCTTGAACTCATTGCGCACGACGGTGCCGGAAAGGTCGTCGATGTCGCCTCGGCCGATATCTGGGACGTAGCGTTCCTCGCCGTCGATCCGAAACGTGCCTTGGAGATCGCTTTTACAAAGCCGTATCTCACGATCGAAGGCGTGTTCGTGGTCGCCGCTTCGTCGCCCTTCCGTACCGTGGAGGACATAGACCAGCCAGGCGTGCGGGTTTCGGTCGGGCGCGGCGCTGCGTATGACCTGCACCTCACGCGGACCCTGAAGCACGCCGAGATCGTGCGCGTTCCAACCTCGGCCGAGGCCTTGCCTCACCTTCTCTCGCAGGGCGCGGGATGAACGGTGCAAAGGCGGCGTTCGCCGGCACGCCAGATGTCGGAAAAAGCTGCGCCGAAATCCTGATCCGACCGCTCGCCGACGACAACGGAGAAACTCAATAGGTCAGCGTTCTCGGGCGCTACCCAGCCGCCTTCCATGATGCGGCGCGCGACATGGCGTCTGCGCGCCCTGCGCCGTGATTGTCACCTTTGAACTCAACGTTTCGCCGGGAGTGCGACGCCGATCGGCGCGCATTCTGGGCGGCGGCGTGCCTGATCCTTCTGTGTCCGAGATTCTGCTTGGCCTTGGCGATCTTCGTGAGAGTGCAATGATCCTGGCTGCGCGAGCAGGTCATCGACACCAAGCTGCGCCTCGAAGCAGGCTACTAACTGCACGGATCAAATGTCTGCTCCTTGGGAGGCCTCTCACGTCCGCTTGTGGCGCGGGCCGGCCGGAGCAACCGCTAGCTGATCTGGTCGCCGCCGCCGCTCCAGTGGAGATGGGTTCGCATGAGCGCGGCAGCCTGCTCGCGATCGCCCCGTTCGAGCAGATCGAGAATCTGGAGATGCTCGTGCGTGTGCCGTTCGACCATCTCCAAATCGGGAATGAAGCGATAGGCGAACAGCCGCCGGATCCGGTTCAGCCGTCGGAGGGCCTCGAGTAGGAAGGCGTTGCCGGAGCATTCGGCGATCGCCTCGTGCACCTCGCAGCCGAAGCGGAACATCTCCGACAGGGTGAAGACCTTCAGCCCATCCTTGCGCACACGCTCCTGATGCTCCCGCACCGGGGCCATCAATTCGGCATTCCACCGGAATGTCGGCTCGAGGATGCCGCCGGGCTCGATCATCATGCGCAGGCGCCCGGTCTGGGCATAGGCGAGAGGGCTGTTGAGGGTCTGCGTGAAGCGCCAGCCATAGCCGCGTAGGCGCTCGACCCAGCCCTCCGCTGCGATCCGGTCCAGCAGGCGCAGCAGCTCGGCCCGCTTCAGGCCGTAGCGGCGCATCAGCTCGGCCTCGCTGACGACGTCGGGCACACGCCCTTCGAGCCGGTCCTTGGCGATTGCCAGATAGTGAGCCTCACTCTGGTCGCCTGCATTCAGGGCCTTCAACGCGACATCAGAATCGAGGCTTTGGGCGAGGATGAAGCCCTTGTTCGGGACCGCTTCCGCCAGGCCGGCCTCGGCGAGCGAGCGTAGCGCGGCGCGGACGGGGCCGCGCGAAACGCCGAGACGATTGGCGAGCCGATGCTCGAACAAGCGCTCGCCGCGCCGGATGTTCTCGCTGCGCGCGATCTCGACGATCTGGCCCGCGAGCTCGATCGCCTTCGGTGACGCTGAAATGCCGTCGCTCATGCCGGCTCTGTACCCGCTGCCCGTCCCGGCTGACTCGCCGCTGCGACTGTAGGCGTCGAGAAGCGATTGACAATCTGATTGCAGATTTTGTACTTTATAGCAACAAATGACAAAATAGTGCTCCAAGGTAGGCGATGCGCGATATCCAAATCTGCGAGGTCGGCCCTCGCGACGGCTTGCAGCTCGTGCGTCAGGTGATGCCGACGCAGACGAAGCGGGACTGGATCGAGGCGTTGGCGCGCTGCGGCTTCGGCGAAATCGATGCGACCAGCTTCGTGCCACCGCAGGTCTTCCCGCAATTCGCGGATGCAGCGGAGATGGTGCAGGCCGCGCGCGCCGCCGACGCGCACTGGCGGGTCGGCGCACTGGTGCCGAACGCCAAAGGGGCCGAGCGTGCGATCTCGGCTGGGGCGCAGATGCTCTATTGCATCGTCTCGGCCAGCCACAGCCACAGCATGGCCAATACAAGGCGCACGCGTGATGAGCAGGCGGAGATCGTCGGCGCCATCGTCGCGCAGGCGAAGCAGCAGGCCGAGGCGCCCCATGTCATGGGCGGTATTCCGACCGCCTTCGGCTGCTCGCTCGAAGGACGCGTCGCCGAACGTGATGTCTGCCATGTCGCCGAGGCGCTGGCCCGGCACGGCGTCGACGAGATCGGGCTCGCCGATACGGTCGGCTATGCCGATCCGCGTCTGGTCCGGGCGCTGGTGAAGTCCGTGCGCAGCGCGGTCGGCCCGGATATGCCGATCCGGCTGCACTTCCACGACACGATGGGGCTTGGCCTCGCCAATGTGCTGGCGGGTCTGGAGGCCGGCGTGACGACCTTCGACGCCGCTTGCGGCGGGCTCGGCGGCTGCCCCTTCGCGCCCGGCGCCTCCGGCAATATCGCGAGCGAGGATCTGGTCTTCATGCTGGAGCAGATGGGATTGCGGACCGGGATCGAACTGGAGCGCCTGCTCGCAGCCACGGAAATTCTCGCCACCGCCCTGCCGGATGAGCGGATTCGCAGTCATGTCCGCGAGGCCGGCCTGCCGAAGGTCTACGGAGTCGCCGCGTGAGCCCGCTGCCGCTCGAAGGCGTCCGCGTCATCGAATTCTCGCAGATGGTGATGGGGCCGTCCTGCGGGATGATCCTCGCCGATCTCGGGGCGGACGTGATCAAGGTCGAGCCGCCGAAAGGCGATCGGACGCGCTTCTTCAAGAGCGTCGCATCCGGCTTCTTCAACACCTACAGCCGCAACAAGCGCAGCGTCGTCATCGACACGGCGACGCCGGAGGGGCGCGAGACGGCGCGCGAGCTGATTCTCGGCGCCGACGTGCTGATCGAGAATTTCCGTCCGGGATTGCTGGCGAGGTACGGCCTCGACTACGAGACGCTCGCCGCCGACGCGCCGCGGCTGATCTACTGCTCGCTGAAAGGCTACCTGCCGGGCCCCTACGAGAACCGCCTCGCGCTCGACGAGGTCGTCCAGATGATGGGCGGCCTCGCCTATATGACGGGGCTTCCCGGCAAGCCGATGCGCGCCGGCGCCTCTGTCAACGACATCATGGGCGGCATGTTCGGGGTGATCGCGATCCAGGCGGCACTGGCCCAGCGCGAGCGCACCGGCAAGGGCAGCTACATCCAGAGCGCGCTGTTCGAGAACAACGTCTTCCTGATGGCCCAGGCGATGATGTTCGAGAGCGTGACCGGGGAGCGCTCCGTGCCCTGGTCGGTGAAGGAATCGCCCTGGCCGGTCTACGACCTCTTCGACACCAGGAGCGGTGACAAGATCTTCATCTCGATCGTCGGCGAGGAGCATTGGGAGGCATTCTGCCGGACCTTCGGCCGTGAGGCTTGGCTCGGCGATCCGCGGCTCGCGACCGGCCAGGGCCGCGTCGACAATCGCGGCTGGATCATCCCCGAGATCAGGTCGATCGTGGCGGCGTACGACATCGCCGAGATCAGCCCCATTCTGGAGCGGCTGGGGCTACCCTTCGCTCCGGTGAACAAGCCGGGCGATCTGTTCGACGATCCGCATCTCAACGCCTCGGGCGGGCTGCTCGAACTGACCTTGAACAACGGCCACACCGTCAAGACCCCGGCGCTGCCCTTCACCTTCGACGGTCACCGTCTGAAGAAGCGGCGCGACCCGCCGACCATCGGCCAGCACACCGACGAGGTGCTGGCGGAGCTGCAAGACCGGAAAACCGGCACCGCAAACTGAAACGATCCAGGGAGGACAGCATGGAGATCACACGTCGAGATTTGCTGGCGGGGGGCGGTAGCCTCGCGATCGCCGGCCTTTCTCCCACCGTCGGCCGCGCCCAGTCGGCGACGGCTTCGCTCGCCTATGGACCGCAGACCGCAGTCTATGCGCTGGGCGCCATCGCCGAAGCGCGTGGCTTCTTCAAGACCGAGAAGCTCGAGCTCAAGCTCGTCGTCGGCAATGCCGGCACCCACGGCCGCCAAACGCTCGCGGCCGGCCAGGCGCTGTTCGCCCATGGCGATGCGAGCCACCCGCTGCAGCTCTCGACGCGCGGCAAGCCCTGCAAGATCATCATGGCGACGCAGATGATCTCGTCGATCGCCAACGTCGTCGTCCGCAAGGACCTGTTCGATGCCGGCATCGACAGCGTCGAGAAGCTCGCGGCCTACAAGCGACCGAACGGCGGCAAGCCCGTCATCGCCGCCACCGCGATCGGCTCCGGGACCTGGATGTACGGAACCTACACCTTCGAGTCGAAGGGGCTCGGCGACAAGGTGACCTGGGTCGCCGGCGGCGGGCTGAACACCATGCTGCCGGGGCTGGAGACCAAGCAGTTCGATGCGATCATCGCGCCGCCCGGCTGGGTGGTGGAGTCGGAGGCGAAGGGCTTCGGCAAGGCGATCTTCGACACCTCCAAGCCCGGCGTCTTCGTCTCCGCCTATGGCGGCACCGTGCCCGTACTCGTCCTCTATGCGCTGACCGAGACCTGCGAGCAGGAGAAGGCCAAGGTCCAGGCCTTCGTCAACGCGATGTATCAGGGGATGAAATGGGTCAAGGCGACGCCGATCGACGAGGTCTACGCGCTGGTCGGCGAGAAGCTCTATAGCGGCCAGGACCCCAATGCGGTCAAGGCGGAACTCGGCTTCGACAAGCAGACCTGGGAGTATGACGGGCGCATCGACAAGGACTCCTTCGAGCGCGGCGGTAAGGTCTGGTATCGGCAAGGGACCGACATCCCGCCGGCGAAATTCGAGGACATCGTCGACATGACGTTCCTCGAAGCCGCACGCGCCAAGTTCGGGTGAGCGGGGTCATGGCGCTGGCTCAACGCACCCGGCCTGACACCCCGCTCGCGCAGGCGGAGCCGGCGCGAGAACAAATCCGCGTCACCGTCCGGAATCTCGACAAGCGCTACGGGTCCGGCGAAGCCGGGGTCAAGGCAGTCGATGACGTCTCCTTCGAGGTCAAGCAGGGCGAGTTCGTCGCGCTGCTCGGTCCTTCCGGCTGCGGAAAGAGCACGATCCTCAACATGGTCGCGGGCCTCATCCCGCGCAGCGGCGGGCACATCGCGATCGATGCGGACGAGGTCCGCCACGGCGACGTCAACCGCAAGGTCGGCTACGTCTTCCAGCGCGACACCGTGTTCCCCTGGCGAACGGTCGAGGCCAATATCGGCTACGGCCTGGAAATCGCCGGCGTCGACAAGGCCGAGCGCAGGGCCAAGGTCGCGCGGGCGATCGAGACCGCCGGGCTCGGCGGCTTCGGGGCGAAGTTCCCCCGCATGCTCTCGGGCGGCATGCGCCAGCGCGTCGCGCTGATGCGCACGCTGATCATGGAGCCCGAGATCCTGCTGATGGACGAGCCGTTCGGGGCGCTCGACACGCACACCAAGCTCGAAATGCACAAGACGCTGCTCGAGATCTGGGAGCGCGAGCGCCAGACCGTGCTGTTCGTGACGCATGACCTCGGCGAGGCATTGACCCTGGCGAGCCGGATCATCCTGCTCTCGGCTCGCCCCGGCCGGCTCAAGGAGGATTTCGAGGTGCCCTTCGCCCGGCCGCGTGACGCCGTCGCGCTGCGCGAGAGCGCCGAGTTCGGCAGGCTCTACTCCCATATCTGGCATTCGCTCGGCGAAGAGTTCCGGCGGACCAAGGCGGAGTGATCAGATGAAACATTCCTCCGCAAAGGTCGTCGCCTGGCAGGTCGCTATCCTCGTCGTCGTCCTCTCGATCTGGGAATGGGGCTGGAGCCTGCGCGCCATCGCTGCGCTGAAGCCGCTCGTGCCAGGCATCCTCGATCCCTATTTCATCTCGAAACCGTCGATGATCTGGACGAGCTTCCTGAAGCTGAGCTGCCTTGGCGATGCGGCCGGTTTCGGGGCGTGCTTCGCCCGCAACGACAATAATCTCTGGCTGGCGCTGCTGGTCACGCTCAAGAACATGTGGTGGGGCTTCGTCTTCGGCACCGTGTCCGGTGTGGCCTGCGGGCTGGTTCTCGGGCGCTCCGATTATCTCTCGCGCATCTTCCAGCCCTATGTCGTGGCGATGAACTCCATCCCGCGCATCGCGCTGGTGCCGCTGATCATCCTGATGTTCGGGCTCGGCGACATGTCGAAGATCGTCACGGCCTGGATCGTCGTGTTCTTCGTGGTCTTCTTCAACACCTTCGAGGGCACGCGTGCCGTCGATCGCGATCAGATCGCCGCGGCGCGGTTGCTCGGTGCGTCGGAGATGACGGTGCTGCGCACGGTCGTGATCCCCTCGGCGCTGGCCTGGGTGTTCGCCTCGCTGACGCCGGCGGTCTCCTTCGCGCTGATCGGCGTCATCGTCGGCGAGTTCATCGGAGCCGAGCGCGGTCTCGGGAAACTGATCATCGAGGCCGAAGCGCGGGCCAATGCCGCCGAGATGATGGTCGCGATCTTCGCGATGATGGTCGTCGGCATCCTGCTCGCGACCATCGTCAGGCAGTTGCAGAGCTATCTGCTGCGCTGGCAGCCGCAATTCGAAGCCCAGGCCTGACCGGTCATGCAACCGATCCGCTTCGACGGCCGGGTGCTGTTCCTGTCGGCCGATGCCGGGATCATCCGCCAGCAGTTGCAGGGCGAGGATCTCGATCGCGAGACCGCGGGCGCGCTGCGCGACGACGTCTCGACCGACGAGATCACGCCGCTGCCCTCGCTGGTGCATTTCGACGACGAGATCGGCCGGCATGCCCATACCGGCTATCGCGCCGGCGAGAGCAACCCCATCCCGCTCGACGCCTTGCGCCTTGGCGGCTTCGGCGTCCTCGTCGCCGGCCGCCGCTACGGCAAAGGGTCGTCGCGCGAGCATGCGCCCCTGGCCGAGCGCGCGGCCGGGATCAGGCTCGTCATCGCCGAGAGCTTCGAGCGGATCTACCGCCAGAACTGCGACAATATCGGGCTGTTCACCTCGACCGATTTCGGCCTGCTCGATCGCGTCCGGGCCGGCGAAGCCATACCGCTCGCCGATCTGCTGCAGGGGCGCGACGAGCTGGCGGCACGGATTCTCGCCGCCGGTGGCCTGCTCGAATATGGCAGGGCTCATCTGGCAGATGCGAAGCCGGCATCGTTGCTGGAGGATACGGCGCCGCGAACCCTCACCCAGAAGATCATCGCACGCCATGTCCTGGCTGAGCGCGGGCCTCACTGGGCCGCCGAGCCGGGAAGCGGCGGCTTCGTCCGGGCGCGCTTCCGTTTCATCCACGAGATCTACACGGCAATGGCGGCGCATATGCTGCATCGCTGCTATGGCCGGCCGCTCACCCTGCGCGAGCCGGACACGATCCTCTGCTTCGAGGATCACAACGCCTATGCGCATCGCTCGCCGACCCATCAGCGGCAGAACCTGCTGCCGGCGATCCGCCGGCTCTCGGAAGGGCATCGCGCCTTCGCCCGCGACTACGGCCTGAAGGATCACGGTTATCTCGTCGGCGAGGACGGCTCGGAAGGCATCTCGCATGCACTGATGGCCGAGACCTACGCCGTTCCCGGCGAGATCTGCGTCGGCACCGACTCGCATACCCCGCATTCGGGCGCGCTCGGCTGCCTCGCCTTCGGCGTCGGCACGACCGACATGGCGAACGCGTTCATGACCGGCGCGGTCCGGCTCACTGTCCCGGAATCGCTGCTGATCCGCCTCGAGGGCAGCCTGCCCTCTGGCGTGACGGCCAAGGATGTCGTCCTGAAGCTGCTCGCCGAGCCGCGGATCCGGGCCGGGCTCGGGCTCGGCCGCGTCTTCGAATTCGCCGGGCCGGTCGTCTCGGCGATGTCGATCGACGAGCGTGCGACTCTGACCAACATGACGGCGGAGCTCGGCGGCTTCAGCGGGATCGTCGCCCCCGACGCCGAGACCGCCCGCTTCATCCGCGAGCGGCGTGGCGGCGACGTCGTGATCGAGGACTGGATGGCCAGCGATCCGGGCGCGCCCTATGCCGCCGAGCTGACGCTGGACTGCTCGGCCTTGACGCCGATGCTGGCGGCCCCCAGCGATCCCGGCAACGGCGTCCCATGCGACGAACTCGCCGCTCCCGTTCCGATCGGCATCGCCTATGGCGGCTCCTGCACCGCGGGCAAGCGCGAGGATTTCGACCAGTATCACGAGGTCCTGGCCTGGGCGGTCGCGCACGGGCTGAAGGTCCCGGACAATATCGTCTTCTACCTGCAGTTCGGCACAGTGGCCGTGCGGCGCTATTGCGAGGAGCGTGGCTATCTCGACACGTTCAGGCGTGTCGGCGCCCAGATCCTCAACCCGGCCTGCGGGGCCTGCGCGCAATGCGGGCCGGGCGTGTCTTCGCAGGCGGACGAGGTGACGATCAGCGCGATCAACCGCAACTTCCCGGGGCGCTCGGGGCCTGGCAAAGTCTGGCTCGCAAGTCCGCCGACCGTCGCGGCCAGCGCGATCGCCGGCGAGATCGTCTCGTTCGGACAGTTGCAGTGCCGGATGTCGGGCGCACGCAGTCAGGTCCCAGGACGGACCACCGGCTGATCGCCGCGCGCTGGCAACCAGCTGCTGCAATCGACGTTAGCTAGCCCTCTGGTAGTTGCAAGGACCGCGCATACGTCCACTTCCGGCCAATCATGCAATGTCCGGAATTGGCGCAAAGCGGATGCTGCCCCTACGCGCAACGACGCACTCTTTGCAGTCAATCTGAATGGGGCTTGCGCGACCGCCAAACTCAACCGTTGGGATGGATCACCCCCAGCCCGCATAATATTACAATAAAATCAAATCACTAGAGCAGGTAATAGTGGCGGAGACGGAGGGATTCGAACCCTCGATACCCTTGTGGGGTATGCTCATTTAGCAAACGAGTGCCTTCAGCCTCTCGGCCACGTCTCCGTTGGAAGGCTCTATGCCCGATCGCGACCCGCTTTGACAAGCCGTCAGGAGGCACGATCGACAAGCTTGCAGCAAATCGCCTCGATCGGGCCGTTTCAATGGCCGTGGGCGCGGTCGATGCGCTCGATCCAGGCCATCGCCTCGTCGAGCGTCGGGAAGATCGGACCCGGCATCTGCGCATCCTCAGCCTCGTTGAGGCCGAAGCGGATGCCGTAGCCGTCGACCTCCCGCCGAATCGCGATCAGGGACGGCTTGGCGAGAGACTGCTTGGCGGTGAATGCGTCGGCGGCTGGCATGGGCGGATCCCGTTCGGTCGCCGGAGAAAACGGCCCGGCGCCTGAACAGTTCCCGAACAGCGCGTTCAGGAGCGCACACCGTCATTGCGAGGAGCAAAGCGACGAAGCAACCCAGCAAGGCGTGGAACTCTGCCGCTCCCGTATTGCTTCGCGGCGCTCGCAATGACGATGCCCAACGAAAAAGGCCTGCGGCACGCCGCAGGCCCCTTCCCTCGCCCTTGGAGGCGCATTCGTCAGTCTGCCGCGACGATCTTGCCGGCTTCCCACTTGTACATCGAGAAGCTCGGCGAGCTCAGATCGCCCGTCTTGCCATAGGTCAGCGTGCCGATCGCGGTCTTGACCTCGAGGCCGCCCTTCAGCGCCTTGGCGACCGCGTCGGCCTTGGCGTCCTTGCCGGCCTTCTCGATGCCGGCCTTCAGCACCTCGACGGCGGCATAGGCGTTGAGCGTGAAGGCCTCCGGCGGGATGCCCTTCTCCTTCAGCACCGCCACGGCTTCAGCCGAAGCCGGGTTCTTCAGCGCGTCGGTCGCATTGGTGAAGAGGGTGCCGGCGGCGGTGTCGCCGCCGATCGCCCAGAGCTCAGTGTTGGAGAGCCCCTCGCCACCGATGATCGTCGCCTTGACGCCGGCATCATGCAGCTGGCGGGCGAGCAGGCCGCCTTCCGGGTGATAGCCACCGAAATAGATCAGCTCGGCGCCGCCCGATTTCAGCCGGGTGATCACCGCCGCGAGATCCTTATCGCCCGGGTTCACGGTGAGATAGGCGACCTCGGTGATGCCACCGGCATTGATGCCCTTCTTGAAGGAATCGGCGAGGCCTTTGCCATAGGTGCCCTTGTCGTGGACGATGGCGACCTTCTTGCCCTTCAGGTTCTTCAGGACGTAGGCGGCGGCGACTTCGGCCTGCTGGTCGTCGCGGCCGCAGGTGCGGAAGACGTTGGAAAGGCCACGGCTGGTCAGAGCCGGCGAGGTCGCGGTCGGCGTCACCATCAGCACCCCGCTCTCGGCGAAGACGTCGGAGGCAGCCATGGCGACGCCGGAGGTCACCGGGCCGACGACGAAGCGGACCTTGTCGCCGACCAGGAGATTGGCGGCAGAGACGCCCTGCTTGGGATCACCGGCGTCGTCGGCGAGCTTCAGGATGACCTTCTCGCCCCCGATGCCGCCCTTCTTGTTGATCGCGTCGACGGCAGCCTGGGCGCCGTTCTTGACCTGGTCGCCATAGGCCGCGACAGCGCCGGTCAGCGGCGCGAGCAGGCCGATGGTGATGTCGGCGCGCGCCTGCGCCCCTGCGAGCAGCGCCGTGGCGAAGGCCGCTCCCATCAGGAATCTGGCTTTGATCGTCATCTGCGTTTCCTCTCTAGCCATACAATCATTGCGTGCGACCCGAGCCATGGATCGCCTGCGACCTGTATAGGCCAGTGCGCGGCGATGCGGCACTGCGTGGCGCGTTTCTGAGCAGATGCAAAAATGCATGGCAGACATGGCGGCCGCCTCGGCGATCGATACTGTCGAATCGACCAAGGCTTGCGGGCAGGCGAAGAAGGCCGCGACCGCCCAGCGTAAGGGGCCGCCGCGGCTGCACTCCGGCTCGAGCCGGCGGCATCAATTCCAGTCGTCGATCTTGACATCGTTCGGGTAAGGAGCGCCCCGGCCGGTTTCGACCAGCGACTTCATGCTGAGCAGGAACACGCCCCATTTCGTGCTGCAATGATGCATGAACTCGATCGGCTCCTTCCAGCCCTCATGCTTGAAGAGGACGATCGTGTATTCGCCCTCCTGCCGCATATCGAAGCCGACCTTCGTGCCGATCCATTCGGCCGGGCCGTCGACCACCTGCCAGAGCACGCGCTTGGTCGGCTCGAGCGCGACGACCTTCATGTCGAAGAAGCCGCGGTCGCCGAACTGGAAATGGATGATGCCGTCGACCTTGCCGTCGCCGCGCGTCTCGTCGGTCCACCAGTGCGAAAGGCCGTCGATGGTGGCCAGCGCCTTGTAGACCGCCTCGGGGGAAGACTTGATTCCAACTCTGTGCAGGATGTCCGGCATGGTGATCTCCTGTGTCCGATGCCAGCGACGAGCCGGCTGGCCGTCGTGAGGAGATGAACTAGAGGCGGGGCGGCAGGGAGCGGGAGTGACAAGTTTGGCGGGATTTCGGGCGGCGGCATGGATTCGCTGATCACGGCGGCCGGGCGGGCCTTGGCGGCAGGCGACCCCTTCGCCGCGCTCAACCGCATCGCCCTGCGCGAGGATGCGCCGGCGCTGGCGCTGCGCGGCATCGCCATGGCGCAGCTCGGCGATCTCGCCCGCGCCAAGGCGCTGCTCAAGCGCGCCGGCCAGGGTTTTGGCGCCAAGGAACCGGTGGCACGGGCGCGCTGCATCCTCGCCGAGGCCGAGATCGCCCTGGTCTCGCGCGATCTCGGCTGGCCAATGAAGGCGCTCGATTCGGCGCGGGCCGTGCTCGAAGCCCATGGCGACCGCCTCAACGCCGCCCATGCCCGCACCATCGAGGTGCGCCGACTGCTCCTGATCGGTCGGCTCGGCGAGGCCGAGCGCCTGCTCGCCGGCTTTGACGAGGCCCCGCTACCGCCAGCGCTGGAGGCGGCGCGCTCGCTCGCCATCGGCGGCATCGCGCTCAGGCGGCTGCAGGCGGACTTGGCTCGCGCGGCGTTCGCGCGGGCTGCGGAGGCTGCCGGGCACGCCCGTATCCCGGCGCTCGCGGCCGAGGTCGAGGCCGCCGCGCGCGTATTGGAGGCGCCGGCGGCGCGATTGATCGTCCAAGGCAAGGAACGCCCACTGATGCTAAGCAAGGTCGCAGCGCTGCTGGCCTCGGGCAGCTTCGTGGTCGATGCGTGCCGCAATGCCGTACGCGAGGCGGGCGCGGTCGTACCGCTCGCCACTCGCCCCGTGCTGTTCGCCCTCGCCCGCGCCCTCGCCGAGGCCTGGCCGGCGGATGTCTCGCGCGAAGACCTGCTGCGACGCGCCTTCCGGGCGAAGGAAGCCGATGAATCGCATCGCGCCCGTCTGCGGGTCGAGATCGGGCGGCTACGCGCCGAGCTGCACGGGATCGCCGAGATCAGCGCGACCCAGCGCGGCTTCGCCCTGAAGCCACGCCGAGCGCGCGAGGTCGCAGTGCTGGCGCAGCCGCTGGAAGAGGCGCATGCCGACGTGCTCGCCCTCCTCGCCGATGGCGAAGCCTGGTCAAGCTCGGCGCTGGCGCTGGCGCTCGGCACCAGCCAGCGCAACATGCAGCGCGCACTGGAGACGCTGGCCGAGACCGGCAAGATCCAGTCCTTCGGCAAGGGGCGGGCGCGGCGCTGGCTGACGCCGCCGGTGCCTGGTTTCCCGACAGCCTTGTTACTCCCGGCCCCGCTGCCAGATGGCTAGACCTCATGACGGTCCAACCGAACAAAGGAGATCATCATGACCAGGACAGCCACGATCCTTCGCGAATACGGCCCCTTCCCCGGTATCGAGGCCGTGCACGGCGTGAGCTATGATGGCAAGAACGTCTGGTTCGCCTCGGGCGACAAGCTCAACGCCTTCGATCCGGAAAGCGGCGAGACGACCCGCAGCCTCGACGTGCCCGCCCATGCCGGCACCGCCTTCGACGGCAAGCACCTCTTCCAGATCGCCGAGGACCGCATCCAGAAGATCGACCCGGACAGCGGGAAGGTGCTCTCGACCATTCCGGCACCGGCCGGCGGCGCCGATTCAGGCCTCGCCTGGGCGGAAGGCACACTCTGGGTCGGCCATTACCGCGAACGGCAGATCCACCAGATCGATCCGGAGACCGGCAAGGTGCTGCGAACGCTGCAATCGAACCGCTTCGTCACCGGCGTGACCTGGAGCGATGGCGAGCTCTGGCACGCGACCTGGGAGAACGACGAGAGCGAGATCCGCCGGGTCGATCCGGAAACCGGAAAGGTGCTCGACGCCATGCGCATGCCGGAAGGCACCTTCGTCGCCGGCATGGAGGCTGGCGGCAATCGGTTCTATTGCGGCGGCGGTGGCAAGAACGGGGTGGTCAGGGCGGTCGCCCGGCGCTGACGCGGGTCAGCGAGCGACGCGCCCGCGCTGTCGCGCTCCGCTTGGCAAGCGGCAGAAGCAGACCGCACCGGCTCGAAGTCGACTTGGTGCGGCACAGCTCCGGCGCGGAGTCCGACAATAAGCGACGACAGCCCTGCGGGGTGAGGGATCATCGACCGCCCCGTAGCGCGGCATGTAGATCGGGTTCGATGAGCGCGGCGCGCCTCGTGGCGTGCCGCCATAGTCGACCGGCGGGCCGGCGCCGGGGATGCCGCCCGCGCCCGGGGCGTGAAGCCTGATATCCGGCTGGTTGTCGAAGATCGATGGCGGCCCCAGACCCTGGCGCGGCCCGTCCGGCGTCAAAGGAGCATTGCCCGGCGTGCCGATCTGAGCGAGCGCCGGCTGGGCAAGCAGCAATGCCGCCAGCGCCGGCATCGCCCATGTCAAAGACGTCATCATCTCTCGCCTTCCTCCTGGCAGCCTTGTCCAGCAGTAATCCCATCGGATTAGTTCGAGCGACCTAAAGCTTTCACTCGAATAGAATAAAATCAAGTCGATACCGCATGATATTGCTTAACGTGCCGGATCGGCCCTGTTCCGAAACTCAAAGCAGGCCATCCCGAAATACATCTTTTTGCGCTGGGCAGGCACCAGACCTCCCGGGCGGGAGGCACGTCATGCGATACCTGCAGAGCAAGATCTTTATTGCGGGACTTCTCGCGACCACGTCGACCTTTGCTTACGCCCAAGGGGCGGGCCCATGGCCGGAGTACCACGAGGGCTTCGCCATCAACGGCAGCCCGACACCGAGGCCTCACGGCGCTTGCGAGCGCAAGCTCGTCGGAGCCAGCTGGCTGTGGGAATGCGATCCGGCGGCACGCGGCAATCCGTTTCGTCAGAGCGCAGCCCCGGCGGCAGCGCCTGGACCGACAATGGCTGACGCTGGCGGTGTGAGATACTACAACGCCGTATCGCCGAATGGCCGCAGAACGCGGGCGCCGAGCCGGGATTGTGTCGTCGTGCAATACGACCGCGACCTGCTGTGGACCTGCCCGCCGCTGACGACCGCGTCGATCGGCACGCCGGCGCCGGCACCTCAGGGCGCGACGGGCGGCAATGTCCAATACTACAGTGCGGTTTCCGCCAATGGCAGGCGCACGCGTGCGCCCAATGCCGCCTGCACCCTGATTCAGCAGGGCGGCAGTCAATACTGGATGTGCCCGCCATTGACGACGGGGGCCTTGTCCTCGAGCGGCCCGAGCACCGCCGCAAACTCAAGAGGCGAGGGCTCCAGCGACGGTTCTGGAAGCGCCTCCAATAACGGGGCGAGCGGCGGTTCCGGCGGGGGCGGTCTGGGCGGTGGCGGCGGTCAGGGCGGCGGTGGCCAGGGTGGCGGCGGCCAGGGCGGTGGCGGTCAGGGCGGTGGCGGCCAGGGCGGCGGCGGTCAGGGCGGCGGCGGCCAGGGTGGCGGCGGCCAGGGCGGTGGCGGTCAGGGCGGTGGCGGTCATGGTGGTGGCGGCGGACATGGTGGTGGCGGCGGCCACGGTGGCGGCGGTGGTCACGGCGGCGGCGGCGGTCACGGCGGCGGCCATGGCGGTGGCGGTGGTCACGGCG